>OGGF01000205.1_pt1 | contig 45227 bp, 39 predicted proteins | sample 1571211 | NCBI WGS metagenome assembly OGGF01 (sample SAMEA2582020, study PRJEB24529) | metagenome | biome: Human gut stool | place: China | collected 2011 | reverse complement strand
ACTTTTTCCTTCACACTGCATGTGTGCTCCTGTAAAAGTGCCTCGTAGGCCTCCCCATTAAAATTATACGCCTCATATTCTTTTTGGTTCATCTGGGCATAAATGCTCTGGTACTTATCCGCTAACGCTATTTTTTCCATGGAAAAATCAAGTTCATCCTCGGAAATTCCCAACTGATCTTTCTGCCAATCCTCTAAGTCAGACCAGAAATCATTCTCATCATTTTCAAGATACGTTCTCTCTGCCGCATCCAGTTCTACGCCTTCTGCCACAGCCATCCGGTAAAAAATTTCATCATGAACCGCCATATCCAGTGCCGCCTGCTTTGCAGCAAGTTTCACAAACTGACCGTCCGTGTATACATTCCAATACTGTCTCGGATTGTCCGGGTTGTAAAGAATGGCCTGCTCCTGAACCGTTTTCTCCTCATACGCCACATAAAATGCAATATCGCGTAAGGTCAGGTCGGCATCATCCACCGTAACTGCTGTTTCATCCAGTTTCTCATTGAAAACCAGATATTCTTTCTTCTCTTTCGACTGAAAAGAAAACGCAATGACCACGATCAGGATCAGCACAAGAATGATTGTAAAACGAATCCGCTTCTCCATATTTACCGCCACGCCCTTCTGTCTGGTGCTTACTGACAAAGTTTTGCAACCACCTGATTGATCACGCTTCCCTCTGCTTTGCCTTTTAATTCCGGCATAACATTTTTCATGATCATTCCTTTATTCTTACCTGCAACGATATCTGCAAATTTTTCTGTGATAAATGTCTCTACTTCCTCTGCGGACATCATTTTCGGTGCATATTCCTGATAGATATCATATCTTGCCTGATATTCTTCTTTTAAATCGGTTCTCTCTGCCGGGCAGGTATCGATCTGCTCTTTGACGGATTTGATTTCCTTTAAGATCACGCGGTCTACAATCTCCTCGCTGATGTTGTCTCTGCATCCCTCATCAATGGCTACTTTTTTTGCTGCGGATACTAATGCGGAAATTGCATCTTTGCGAACTTTATCTCTTGCCTTCATGGCTGCTATCATGTCTTTCTGTAACTGTTCAAACTGCATAATAATTTCCTTCTTTCATTTTTTGGTATAGCGAAACTCACTTTCGAATTACGAAATTTGCAATTAAGTCGTTGATGTTAGTACGAACAAACTCCGTGTGATATTATATCACTTTTTCTAATAAGATACAATTCTTTTGTCGAGCCACTTGCCAACACTATAGTACTCTCCGGATTGTCAGAATAGTACGATACGTCGCACTTCCGTAGCAGATTCCGTTTGTCGGGCTGGAGGCATGAACGATGCGTCCGTTTCCCATGTAGATTGCAACGTGTCCCGGATAGCAGATGATATCACCCGGCTGTGCACAGTCGTAACTGACTGCCTGTCCGCAGCTCTGCATGGAATAGGAATTTCTCGGAAGTGAGATTCCGAACTGCCCGAAGCACGCCATGACAAAGTAAGAACAGTCAGAGCCCTCGGTCAGACTGTTACCACCATATACATACGGGTAACCGACATACTGGCTTGCAAAAGCAACCACGTCACTTCCGCTGACACTTGTGGTATGTGCAGGATTTAAACCTGAAGATGTTAAACCGGTTCCTGAACCTGAAGTTGACGCATTTGTGTCACCGCCCGTTGTGTTTGACTGATTTCCTGCATTTTGCTGTTGCTGCTGTTGTTGTGCTGCACGCTTCGCTGCCGCCTCTTCCGCTGCCTGACGTGCCTGCTCATTTGCAATGATCTGGTTCTGCTGTTTGATGGTATTTGCATACTGACTTGCAAGACTTTTTGCACTTGCAAGCTGGGCGTCAAAATTATCCATTGTTGCACTTTTTTCTGTGATCAGAGCCTGCAGGGAAGCTGCCTGATCTTCGTAGCTGATTTTTAATTCTTCCATTTCTGCAAGCTGGGCATTCAGCTGATCTTTCAGATCTGCTACCTGCTGTACAGTCTCCTGATATGCGGTAAGCTGCTTTCGGTCATAATCATAAACTTCGGATACATATTCCACACGGTTTAACAGATCCGTAATACTTGTAGCGCCCATCATGGCTTCCCAATAGTTGCTGTCACCATTTTCATACATATACTGGATTCTCGTTTTCATCGCATTATACTGCGTCTGTTCTTTCTCCTGTGCCACTTCTAAATCTGCATTCGCCTGATCGATCTCATCCTGCTTTGCACTCATATCATTTTCCAGAAGATCCATGTCTGTGAGCAGTGCCATTAACTGATCATCATACGCATCCATTTCCTCCTGCAAGTCACTCTGGGCTGCCTGAATCTCATCGATCTGGCTGTTGATATTGTCTAGCTCCTGCTGTGCCTCATTTTTCTTATTCTTTGCGTCATTAATGACCGATGCATGGACGGAATAAATGCTTCCAATGCCGAGTACGCAAGCCATTGCTGCCGCAACGATTTCTTTTCTGACTTTTATTTTCTTTATCGCCTGTAAAAACTTCATAAAGCGTTAATCTCCTTCATTCGTTAGCGCATACGCTAATGTGATACGCACTTATTTTAACACATCTTATGAAGAAATTAATAGAGTTTCCATAATTTTACACACATAACTAATAAGCAGATTATGAACAATCAACAAAATTCCAGATAAAGTCCCGTCGGGAAAAGACAGCGCACAATTTCGAATGCAGGAATATAAGCTGAAATATCCACAAAAACCGGACAGAACACGAGGTTTATCAACAACAGTAGAAACATCTGGGACGTAAATCCCGTCATACTGCGTATCCATTTTCCAACAAATGCAATCCATAGCGCGCAGATCACCAAAAGCAGACACATTGCTGTCACTTCTATAATGAAGCCCCTGCTTTCCCCGCTGCTGCACACCATGACTGTGCCAAGCACTGCCGGTACCGTTCCAGCCGCAAGAAGTCCCATGATCTGAAAACCGTCTCCCATTGGTGCCGGCAGCGCCAGATATGGCTTTCCCTCTCCTGCATCAAAACGGCGTCCATATTCCACAAACATGATAAAAAATAAAAACACCGCCACAAGACCATGGATTGGAAATACCTTCTGTGCGGTATTTCGGACATTTTCTACCGCTTTCGTCTGCTCCACATTCACCTGAAAAACTTCGCTTCCAGCCAGATACTTTTCGTTATTTTCCAACAGTGTACTTTCAGCCGCAGATGCATTTTCACCGAATAGCTGCTCTGCCCTCGCACTTAACATCTGTCTGCCATACACCTCAAACAGTGCAGCGTAAAAGGTCTCCCGCACCACCTCACCTTTGGTCGTAAGCGGCGTGCAGACATAGGAAACGCTGTTTTTTAACTTTTCGTGTTCAAACTTCTTTTCAAAGTTCTGTGAAAAATAGAATCCACACTCTAATTTTCCTGCGACAAGATCCGCTAACAGCGTCTCCCTGCTGTCATACTCCACAAATGAAAAAATGCTTTCCCGCTCTTTTAAATGCTCCAGCACTTCTTTTCCATGCGCTCCTTCTGTTGACACAACTCCGACCATCACATTATCTGACTGCGGTATCGAAATCTGCCCGGCAAGCCAGACAACCAAAAGCATTGCAGCTAACAGTAAAAGGCTTGTCCCACGTTTCAGCCATGCCTTCAACTGTAACTGATACCATGTCAGTATCTGTGGCTTCTTCCATTGAGACAGAGAGCCGCCTGATTTTCTTCGTTTCTCATCACCCTTTTTCCGCAAGCTGCTGACTTTCGCCCAGATCACACTGACTCCAAGAAACCCGAAAAGCATCAGAAAAAGCAGCTTTGTATCCCTTGCATCTATTCCAAAAAAGAGCAGTTTCAGATAATAATTATCCCAGAATGTCAGTGGGAAAAAAGGTGCAATTTTTTCAAACAGCTTCGGCAGATACGCAGTCGGGATCACAATGCCCGATGCAATGACCTGAAGCATATTGACGGCAAGCAGTACGACCGTTCCTCTTGTGCTCTCCCCGGAAATAGTATAGACCAGATGAAAATACGCTGCGATCACTGCCGCAAGCAGCAGCGTTCCAGCGAGTACTTCCCTGTCAAACCACAAAAATGACAAATGATACTGTTTCGACACCGCGCACCCTGCCACATAAATAATCGTCCCAGCAAGCCATAATGGGATTGTCATAAGAAACAGTTTAACCAGTGCATTTTTTCCTTCTCCAATCCCATAGATACGGATTTTATTTTCCACCGCACGGCTCTGTCTCTGATACAAATGGCTCTGGTTCACGCCGAGCATAAGTAACAGAATCAAAACGCCCGCTGAAAAATAGTATTGATAAAGATCCGCCTTCCCAAGCGAAGAATATACACTTTTCTGAAAAACCAAAGTGCGGTCAAAGGCTTCGTAAATATAAAGGTCTGGTATGACATCACCGATCTGGTCATTTGTAAGCTCTGCCTTGTAAATTCCGGCAGTGTCATAAGCTGCATAAACACCTGCCTCCGCCGTCCGAAGCAGCGAGACGCCATCTGTCACAAGCTCGCCAAACACTCTTGTATTCAATGGAGCATTTTCCGGAAAATAAATGGTTGCAGGCGTATTTTTTCCGGAATCCACATCTTCATAAAACTGCTCCGGCAGAGAGAGCACAGCATCCAGACTGCCCTCTCCTAGCGCATCCAGCGCAGATTTCTGATCCAGATATTGAAAATGGCAGACACTTTTCACGCTGTCCATGTTGGAAATAAACTGTGCCACCATTTTGGTCTGATTCTCATCCTCCGGGATCACAACGCCGATCTCTGCCGTCTGAAAAACGCCAGCATCACTCATAACGAGACTGACCGCAAGCACTCCGCCTGCGATCAGCAATAACATAACTATAAACTTTACAATGCTTTTTCTTGCCGCTATCAGGCTTTTTTTGCCCTCCAGCGCCAGATATCTCAAAAAAAATTTCATTGATTAAAATCCACCTAACAATGCTCCAAAAATCTCACCCAGAAGACTTCTCCATTCTCCTTCCGTTGCATTTCCAAGATCAAACACCTCCCCGGAAACCTCGTCAAACTGAGCGCCCTTTTCCCATGTGACAGTTCCGCTCATGTCTTCTGAATCCATTCCAAGATCGTCGATCGTAAGTACTGCACTGTTTTTGTCAATTGCAAGATTTCCTGCAAATTGATACGAGTATGTGCTATCCATACCTGTGACATCATATGTGATATCGCCACTGCTGCTGTCATAGGTAAAAACTGCTGTTCCATTTTCCTCGGAAAACGTAATGGTCTGTACAGTGCCCTCCTGATCTCCCTCAAGGTTAAAAACTTCCTGCCCATCTGTCAAAAGCTTCATATTCTGCATTCTGGTGTCTCCGCCAAGGAACTGGATTTCCGTGGTACTCTCCGCTTCCGGTGTCACATCGATTGCCGCATACTGACCTTTGTATAGATAGAAAACTACTGTTGTGCTGTCCGGCATTTCTTCCACTTTTTCTCTCAACCCGGCAACATAATCTGCTGCTGTCACATCCAATGTCTCTAACAATTCCGCATAACTTTCACCATAAAGGTTCTCCACGCCGTCGATCACATGATTCATGTTTTCCTTTGTCACTACGGTTTCGTACCCTTTGCAGCCATGCTGTTCCCCATTGATGACAAAGTCTTTTGGCTCTGTTTTTGCAAATTCAAGGGAATTGTATTCCTCCACAAATATTTTCTTTAACTCGGCACGGACTTCGTCGGATTTCTGCGCATCAAACGAATCGCGAAGTGCTGCGTCCATTGCATCCAGCATATTTTTATCTACCATTTCAAGCAGATAACCTGTCTTTTCATTCCGGTAATCATAAGTAAAAAGCTGATCGCTGATCGTCGGAACTTCAATCTGCACCAGTTCGGCGTTCATGTCTGCCAGAAAATCAATTGCTGGCGCACCGGCAATGTTCAGATTTCCCTTAATCTGCTTCTCGTCCTTTGCATTGCGTCCTTCTATGGAAAAATCACCATTTTCCGTAGACATATCCATTTTTAACGTATACTCTTCGGAATATAAAGATGCACAGTCTTTGATTGCCTCGCCAAAGCTTCCAGTGTCACTTACTGTTTTTACTCCTGCAAGCAGCACCTTTTTGGACGGACTTAAAAACGCTCCGGTCTTTACTACCGCAAAAGCGCCAATGCCGCCTATGGCAACGACTGCTGCTACTGTTCCGGCAATGATCGCGATTTTTTTGCTTTTCTTTTTTGGTGGCTGTGGTGCAAATGTTTCCACTGCATTTAACGTTGCATCCGTGTTCTCCACCAGATTTTGTGTTTCAAATTGTTCGTTCATAACGAATCCTCCTTTATTTTTCTTCTGTTCTTCCTGTTTCTATAGGTGCTTCTTCTGCCCGGCTGTTTCACCGGACTTACTGGCAAATTTCTGTAAAATAGAATACGCATCCAGCTCCTGCACTTTTCCCTCTTCCATGAAAAGACAGCGGCTCGCGTTGCGGATCTCACTCTCATCATGTGTGGTTATGAGAATGATTCCCTTTTTCTGCTGATAGGTTTTCATCCACTGATGAATACTTTCTTTGTAAGAAAGATCCAGTGCAGTTGTCGGCTCATCCATTAACACAAACGGTGGATTTTCCACGAGCGCACTTGCAATGCTAAGGCGCCGTTTCATGCCGCCGGAAAGCTTCCGCACTTCTGTTTTCAACAAATCCTCCAACTGAAACTGACGGATCAGCTCCTTCATATACGCATTACCGCTGCCGCCCCAGAGTTTTAAATTATCCTGCACTGTCAGTTCTTCCAACAGTGGATTTTCCTGCGGAACATAACCGCAGAGCCGGTGGAACGCACTACTTCTGTAGGATATGTTTTCTCCAAAATAGCATAACTTTCCTGCGTCCGCTTTTAGAGTTCCTGCCATAATCTGCATCAAAGTGGATTTCCCGCAGCCGTTTTTTCCTGCAATGGCAACGCACTCTCCCGGTTTTATCTGAAATGTGATATCAGACAGTACTTTCTTCTTGCCATAACTTTTTCGAATCTGTGTTACTTCAATCATGTTTCAAACTATATTCCTGCACCCAATGTTTCAGGCGGTAGGAATATACGCTTTCTCCTGTTTTTACTCTACTTTTTTTACAATGAGGATTTTCTCTCCCCTGCGCAGATTTTCATCCGTTCTGTGGTTGTCTCGCAAAATATCCCCGACAGTTGTGTGATTTTCTTTTGCAATGTTCCAGAGGGAATCTCCGTCTTTTGCAATATATCCAACCAGTCCCGGACGTTTCTGCAACTGCTCCATGTCTAACGGTTCCTCTTTTGTATCAGTTATATTATCTATCTCTTCCTGCTCAAATGCAAGCAGATCCAGTGCAATCACTGCTTTTATCTCCACATGATCCTGATCTAACATGACCGCGGACAACTGGTTGATCCGACATTCCAGCTCTGTCTGCAGACGGTTGTTTTGTTCCGTCATTTGTAGTTCTGTCCTTTTTCCAACATTCTGCTGTGGAATCTCGATCAACTGTTCAAACGGATAAATCTCCCGCGCTGAACCGATCGGCATCTGATCGTCCGTCGTGATATAAAGCAGTTCTGCGACTAAGATTCCCTCTGCCCGCACTCCCTGCTCTGTCAGTTCTGTGTGCTCTAAGTGCACGGTTCCCTCGCAGGAGCAGATCTGTAAAATTTTTTCCTGACTTTCCGTTAATTCCATTTGTTCCGTCAGACGGCACTGGCTGTCATTTTTCACGGAAATATGATTTAAAGTCACGCCGGAGCACACCGGCACCAGTTCTTTTTTCAGAGAATACAGATCTTCCAGCATGGAAATCTCCTGCTCCTTCCACACACGGATATCCAGATTCAGCACCAGTTCCAGAACAAGAACACGCTCCTCGCCGTCATAATCCGGCTTCACTTCCAGTTCCTTCGAAACCGGTTCCACCTTCACTTTGTAAATACTGTCACTCTCTGCCCCTGCATCACATTCCACTCCGCAGTCTAAAGGGATCACCGTCTCATACCACTGCACACGGCCTGCTTCCTCTTCCTCCTGATATAAAACAGAGACAAGGATCTCTCCGCCAAGCTTGACGCCGTCCTGCCCCATTTTTGTATCCATGTTGCGGATCTCTAAGCTTTTCCATAAAATCTCCTGCACGTTTGGCTTGCTTGAAGGCAGTGTGATCTCGGTTTTCTGACGGCACTGATCATGTTTTCTGCATAAAAGCTGCAATGCTTTTGTGCTCCGGTATCTCAGCTCACAGCCACATTCTTCTTCTAAGCCGACGCAGAGTTCCTCGTCCTTTTCCCGCTGTTCTTCTGCATTCAGCAAAATAACCGCGCGCACACTGATTTTTCTGGAATGGATCACACCGATCGTAAGGTCTTCGATTTCCCCTGATGCCTGGATCACGTCATATTCCTGTACGCCGTCCATGTTGAGTTTTTCCTGAAACGGGATTTCTCCTTTTAAACAGCTGATTTTTCCATTTTCCTGGTCACTGCGGTACAGCACCTTAAAAACAAGGCGTCCCTTTAACCACGCGGCACCTGCTGCCGCCTTCACCTCGTCAAAATGAAGCTCTCCTTTTTCCTTCAAAACTTTTACAATATCCGGTCGGTAATCCGGCACGTTATAATCATCATCTAATGTGATCTGGCTCTGTGCGCTGGCAAATGTCATGCAGCTATGTAATTTTATTTTATTTAATTGCAAAAAAATACCCCCGATTCGAAATCCTTTTTTTCATTGTATTCGAATAGAGGGAATTTTATACACGCTTTTGTAATATGCTTCCGGATAACTGCCGTCTAGCAGAGTTTCATGCGAATATCTTTTGTAATAATATCATTGTAACTAAAGGATAATAACTGAGGTTGATTATCATCACGCTCATCATTGACCAAGATTGTAAAAACACTTGGATATGCATGCTGGATCACTCCCTGCTGGATGTCTACCTTGTTGCGTCCACGGTCAAGCTGGATCATAACTTTACTGCCACACTGCTGGTGTACGGATGCACGTACTTTACTGATGTCTGCCTGTTGCATTTCTCTACCTCCTTATTTCACGCTTTACTTTAGCACTGTAATAAATTTTTTTCAAACGGATTTGGCTGTTTTGCATGAAATTCATGAATATTTGCAATTTTTTGCATTTTTTGGACTTTTTTTCATACAAATCTACTCAAACACCACATTCTCGTCCCGCAGTTCCACCTTCACCACAATATATGGATAGCTCGGACTCTTGCTTATCGTCTCCCCCTTGCGCGGTCCGATCAGTTCCGTATCAAAAATGATCGCATTGGATGTCAGATACACTTCCTGCATACAGATACTGTATCCTCCTGTTTCCTGCTCTCCGTAACCTCTTACTATGTATAAAAACGCATCATCCTTGTAGGTCATTTTGAAATCCGCCGCCTTTTTTTCCTCGATATCCGCTAATAGTTCCTCCGGAATCTCGTTTTCTGCGACGATCGTATAATCGAGATCACTGATTTTTGTCCGGTTTGTCTGTTCCACACTGCAGCCGGCACAAAAAAGAACTGTAATTATAAAACCTGTCACCCACGCCCCACACCTGCGTATTTTTCTTTTTGTCTGCATACCTGCCTCCAGTTTCTGCGCATTGCTGCACAGCATTTTTGCTCTTATACTATTGTATGCGGGTGGCAACATATTTATTCCTAATTTAAGTGGTGAAGGCGAAACTCCTTTTTTGTTATGAAGAATGTGAAAATGAAACAAAATTTTCACATTTATCCTTACTTTTTTGCGAGTTTCGCATTTATCAGATCTTCTTAATTTTATAAGTTGTCTTTCTCATATTTAACATTTATAATGAAGGAAGTTATTGAAAACATTTAACTTTTAAAATGCAGTTAATTACGAAACTTTAGAAGAATGTGGATTGAGATGTGACAATTTAACAAAAGCTTGAGAAAACACTGGGGAGCCGCCGGTCCTTAGAAGTCAGCTTCTGTATTTCATTCTGATTTATCAGAAATGAAATGCAGGAGATGAGTTCTTAGTACCGTTGCGAGCGACACGTAGCGAAAGCGTGTTTTCGAAAATTTTGTCAAATTGTCACATCCTTCACAGCATAAAATAAGCTTCGTATCACTATCTAAAGGAGAAAGGACTCAATATGATAAGACTTATACTCGCACTACTTTTCGCTATTTTATATCTGATCATCGGAATCCCGGTACTCGGCGTCGAATGGATCATTGCAAAATTTAACAGACAGGCTGCTGATCTCAGCCAGCTCCGCATGGTACAATGGGCGTTCCGCGTGATTTTATTCATCTGTGGAACAAAAGTAACCGTCATCGGAGAGGAAAATGTTCCAAAAGATCAGGCGGTATTGTACATCGGAAACCACAGAAGTTACTTCGATATTATTATCACATATGCGCGCTGTCCGCGACTGACTGGCTACATTGCAAAAAAAGATATGGAAAAAGTGCCACTGCTCCGCGTCTGGATGCGCCGCCTGCACTGCCTGTTTATCGATCGTGAAAATGTAAAGGAAGCCTTAAAGACGATCCTTGCCGGAATTGATAATGTAAAAAATGGAATCTCCATGTGTATCTTCCCGGAAGGCACAAGAAATAAAACGGATGATCTGATGCTCCCATTCAAAGAAGGAAGCTTTAAGATTGCGGAAAAGAGTGGCTGCCCGATCATTCCAATGGCAATCACCAATTCCGCAGATGTTTTAGAAGCCCATATGCCACGCGTCAAAAAAACACATGTGATCGTGGAATACGGAACACCGATTTATCCAAATGAACTTGACAAAGAGCAGAAGAAAAAAATCGGAGCCTACTGCCAGAATGTGATTGCCGAAATGCTCGAAAAAAATAAGGACATGATCGCATAAAATTACTTCGTCAATTCCTTCACAATCTCCGGAAATCCCATAAAATGGGACGCTTTCACAAGAATTGTGTCTCCGCTCTTTGCTTCTTTTAAAAGATTCTGAATCAGTGCAGCTTTTTCCCCGTAGTAGTGAACTTTTGTTTCACTGCTGCACTCCTGCACTGCCTCAGCGATTTCTTTTGAAAGAGTTCCTGCGCAGTAAAGTATGTCAATTCCTTTTCCTGCAAAATGCTCTCCAACCATGCGATGAAGCTGTTTTTCCTCCGCTCCAAGTTCTCCCATGTCTCCGAGAACTGCGATTTTTCTGCCCGGTGCTTTGGATAACACATCAATCGAGGCTTTCATAGAAACCGGATTCGCATTGTAACAGTCATCAATGATCGTCACACCGTTTTTATGGATCAGATTGCTTCTGCCACCGATCGTCTGCACTGCTTCAATTCCACGCTTCATTTCCTCACACGTCAGACCTAACTCTCTCGCTACGCTCACAGCTGCCAGTGCATTGTATACATTATGCTCGCCGGCAATCGGAATCTCCACTTCCATTGTGACTTCTTCCCCAGTCTTTTTGTCCGGGTAATGGATCACGGCTTTTGTTCCGGTCAGACCAACCGCCTCTACATCTGTTGCGTAGATTGCTTTCTCTGCGAGTGTCTTTGTTCCTTCCTCTGTCGCTGCTGTTTTGGCTTCTTTTCCGATGCCATAAAAAACTGCAGGTTTTCCGTTGACGATTTTTTTCTCACAAAGCTTGTCGTCATCCCCGTTTAAGACTGCAATGCCGTCCGGTGTCAGGTGTGCAAAGCTTTCTGTCTTTGCTTTTAAGATACCGTCTCTTGTGATCAGATTTTCCAGATGACAAAGCCCGATATTGGTGATCACGCAGATATCCGGATATGCCATAGTTGCCAGCCGATCCATTTCGCCAAACTCTGAGATTCCCATTTCCAGCACTGCCACCTGATGTTCTTCCCGGATTTTAAAAATTGTGAGTGGAAGTCCGATCTCATTATTCAGGTTGCCTTCTGTTTTTAACACATTGTATTTCTGTGCCAGAACGGATGCGATCATCTCTTTTGTACTGGTCTTGCCAACACTTCCTGTGATCCCAACGACTTTGATATCAAGGCTTCTGCGATAATCGGCTGCCAGCTTTTTCATTGCATCCAGACTGCTTTTTACCAGAATATATGGACCAGCAGGATTTTCCAATTGTTCCTCAGAAAGAACTGCCAGCGCTCCTTTTTCAAAAACGGATGAAATAAAACTGTGACCGTCTACTTTTTCTCCACGCACCGGAATGAATAAATAATCTTTTTCCACAAGGCGGCTGTCGATTACGGCCCCCATAATCTCTCTTTTTTTATCTGCTTCATTTCCTATGTAAGTACCGCCACAAACTGCTGCGATATGTTCCAAGGTCATATTTCTCATATACACTTCTCCTCATTTCACTCAATTTCTATCAGGCATTTGCGAAACTCCACTTCAGATTATTATTTCACCTGCTTATAGAATAAACTGCCACCGGTTTTTTAACTGGTGGCGGTCTATCATTCAGGATCTGCTATTTTTCATATTTCTTCAAAGAAATCTCGATCAGTTTTTCACACAACTGGTTGAAGTTGATTCCAAGAACGCCTGCTTCCTGCGGAAGTAAACTGGTTGGTGTCATGCCCGGCAGCGTATTTGCTTCCAGACAGTAAATTTCATTGTCTTTGTTCAACAGGAAATCGGAGCGGGAATAGGTATCTAAACCTAACACCTCTGCCACACGCTCTGCATAGTGCTGCATCTGCTCTGTGATTTCTTCCGGTAATTCTGCCGGACAGGTCTCCACTGCACTTCCTGCTTTGTATTTATTCTTATAATCATAGAAGCCCTGGATTGGTGCGATCTCAATGATTGGAAGTGCCTTGTAATCAATCACACCGACGGAAAACTCACGTCCTTCTACATACTCCTCAATGATCAGGTTATCTTCCCATTTGAACGCTTCGTCTAATGCACTCTTGAACTCGTCTTCGGTGCGGACAATCGTAACACCGATACTCGAACCGCCACAACATGGTTTCACAACGCAAGGAAGCTTTAAGCCGAGCTCTTTTGCGGAATCTTTCCGGTTCTCTTTTTTCATGGAAATGCCCTGTGGTGTCGGGATTCCACCAGCGATAAATAACTGTTTTGCCATGCCCTTATCCATTGCGAGCGCACTGCTTAAATAACCGGTTCCTGTGTATTTGATTCCAAACAGGTCAAATGCTGCCTGAATCTTGCCGTTCTCTCCATTTTCTCCATGCAAAGCCATAAAAACAATATCTGCCATGCGGCACATATTGATGACATTCGGGCCAAAGAAACAGTCGGACTGGTCTTTTCTGGATGCTTTTACCTTCGCAAGATCCGGTGCAATTTCCGGAATGTCCTTTACCTTGACACTGACTTCTTCACTGCGTTCAAAAATTCCGGTCAGATCTTCCTCTTTGTCACTATATCCCATAAAAACATCTAACAAAATAACCTTATGTCCATTCTCTCTGAGTGCTTTGGATACCATATCTCCTGTCTTGAAAGAAACATCTCTCTCTGTACTTAAACCACCTGCTAAAACAACGATATTCATGGCGTAATCTCCTATCTATCAAAAAAATTTGCTCTGAATCTTTACTATAGTAACCCTTTTTAGAGATCCTGACAAGATAAAATCGTGTCTTGTTTTTCTTTATCTATAGCACTTTTTTCAATGAATAAAGCGTTGCTTTTCTATTTCCTATAAACGAAAAAAAAGAACAGCCTTACCGGCTCTCCCGATATGACTGTTCCAAAAATAACCTTCCCCTTGTGCAGCAGTTCTTTCCTCCTCATGTTATTATGAGCCGAACTACAGACTCGATTGTATTATGTAAAATCCACACGGCAATTCTGTGTTGTTCACAGAACTCTTTTGTAAAAACCCCTTGATTGTCTGTTTTGATACTTATTTTTCCGTTATCTGTTCCTGCTCATCCAGAAGAATTAATAAACATAGAAAAATCTGCCTTGCCAGCAAGTCTTTTTTTCCGATCCGACTTCCATACTGAAAGACTTCATTTCTGGTATCCGTAAACTCCTCTCTGTCAATCGCATAGAGAATCTTGTATAAAATTCCCATACGTTCTTCATCTAACATATTCTGGCAAATCAACGCCTGTCCGAATACCGGATTTTTCTGTACAATTCTTAAAATATCCAAAAATTTTTTTTGCATTTTCTTCTGAGCTGCTACACACGAAGTACTTTTATTATACTCTATCTATATCTGTAGTACAATTCGCTTTTTCCGTAGGTTTTCTTGAAATCTGGGAATTTGTTACCCTCCACATAAAATTTGATTAAATATGCAGGTTACTCATACCTTGATCTTCAATTTGTATAAAACATACTATCTAAAAAGAGGAGAGCTGTTCGCTCTCCTCTTAAAAATCCCTACTAGTACTCCGGTTCGATCAATCCGTAAGTACTGCCTTTTCTCTTGTAAACAACATTGACATCATCTGTCTCTGCATTAATGAATACATAGAAATCATGTCCTAATAATTCCATCTGGACACATGCATCTTCCGGATACATTGGCTTCATATCAAATTTCTTGGTTCTGATGATCTTGATCTCCTCATCATCCTCTGACTTCTCATCTAAGAAATCCTGTTTGAAAACTGCTGCTGCGTTCTGCTGCTTGGTTACAAGCTTTGTTCTATACTTCTTAAGCTGACGTTCAATGACTTCCTCTACTAAGTCAATGGATACATACATATCGCTGCTTACCTGCTCGGAACGGATAAAACTTCCTTTCATTGGAATTGTAACTTCGACTTTCTGACGTTCCTTCTCTACGCTCAATGTTACATTCACTTCTGTGTCTGGAGTAAAATACTTCTCAAGCTTGTTCAGCTTGTCCTCCACTGCGGCTTTCAGTCCTTCTGTCAATTCGATGTTTCTTCCTGTGATCTTAATTCTCATGATGTCCAACCCCTTTGTCGCTTATTTGATATAATGATCCAATTCCATGCTATGCCAGATAGCTTTCTGAATGCTTATTTATATCATGGTTTTATTATATCATATTTTTATACATTATCAACATATTTTTATTTTAAACCGAAAACTTTTTATATATTTTATATAATTTCTGAAAATTTCAGAATCTCAAAACGGACTTTACGCCAGCGACAACGCAAAATAACCATCCGCAAGCAGTCTTTCCTGCCTGTCTTGGTCATCAGAAGAAAGCACCATGATACCCTTTCTGTCATATACCAGACGTTTTGTTTTTGTCTGCGCCATAAGCTCCGGCAGAAGTTCCTCAAACTGTTCTTTGCCCAGTGTCGTTTCGATAATATGCAGCGTTCCATCCTCCGGGCAGTACATTAAAATATCAGCGTCCTCCGCACTCTCGTCTCTGGAAATATCATCACTCCACACTACCTTCACCGTTCTTCCGCCACAGAAACAGTTAAAATCCATCGCAAAACGGATCGCCGCTTCATCCCATGCAATAAAACCATCTCTCATCAATTTCTGTTCCCGGATTTTTTTATATTCTGCTGCAGTGATCTCCTCCACAGAATAACTGTTTAATTCCATTGCAAAAAGTTCCGGCACATCCTGTTTTTCCAGTAAACGCTCCGATGGATACGCCTCTGTGAACCCAACCTTACGGTAATAACCGACAAGCTCTTTTTCCGCCGGGACTAGCACCAATGGCATATTAAAAATCTCTTCTGCCTTCTTTAATATCTTCCCTGCATAACCTCTGCCACGGTATCCCGGGAGCGTTGCCACTGAATATACATACTTTGCTGGCTTCCACTCCTCACCATCCCTGATATTCATATCTAAAAAGCTTGCCATGGAAACCGCATGCCCGTCCTGACAGATAATCAGCATATTATCCTCTGTCATCCGTTTGTCCAGATAAAAATCTACCAGTTCCGCCTCGTCACCAAAACAGGTCTCCCATATTTTGTGGATTTCTTCCCTGTTTCTGTCCTTATCTGCAAAAATGACATCACTTGAGACCGCCACGTATTTTTTCAGCAGGATTTCCGGATAATAGGACATCTTAGCCTTGCGCAGTCCCGGATCCCCCGTATCTTCCTCACGGTTTACATAAGTATAATTTTCACACGCATGTAAAACAAACTGCTGGTTGATCATCGGATATGCGCCCTGCATATCCGGAAATGCTTTTTCGAAGTGTACAACATACGTGTCACTGTTTAATGGTTCCCCGATAGAAAATGCAACAATCTGCCCTGCCTTCCGGATGATTCCACCGACAAGCCCGAGTTCTTTTCTATAGTCAAATGCCTCATGAAGCACTGACATCTCAAGTTCCATCTCTTCATTCCATTTCTCTGCCCGCATTTTGATCCATGTGTAAGTCATATTGCGGCATTCTTCTATATTGGAATCATTCAGTTCCTCATAGCACCAGTCATCCTCATCCTGAAATCTCGCAATATGATTTCTCTTGCCATGCATCTTTTTTCCCGCAAGCGTTGCTAATTTTTCTCTGGAATAAATGTAATCATAATCGTTCCGGTCTCCCTGGATCAAAAACTGTTCCGGATACCATGTAAGCATCTGCTCCCGGTCTGCTTCGCTCAATGGGCTCATAATAAGTGGGCGTTTTTCTTCCTCACAGATCGTGCGCAGTTCATCGATCACTTTTCTGCGGTCACCTGCCCCGATCGGATAGGAATACATCACCACTCCTTCCTCCTCAAAACGAATGACTGCACATCCATATTTTTCTGCCACTTCAACATGATACACTTTCCGCCAGACAAAATTATTGGCAAACGTATACTCGCATGCATTTCTGTCATCTTCCTGAAATCTGGCATCCATCCATGTTTTATCATCTAATGTAATTTCGTGAAACTCTATTTTTGACATCTTAATTCCTTTCGCTATATACTAACATTATTATTCCATTTTTAAGACGATTTATTGTACTATTTCATACCGTGAATTGCAACCGTCATAGCATGTTGTAAGCAAATAAAATAAGAACATGGCAGAACAAAGAGTTGCTTCGCAACTCTTTGTGCGCTGATGCGCGCAAGCTTTAGCTTGCATAATTCTTCTGCGCATCAGTCGCATCCTCGCGGAGCTTTTTTGCTATATAACAAAAAAGCTGACCACCTTATGATGATCAGCTTCTTAAATGAACTTTGTTAAATTCAACCTGCCAATATACTAATTGGACATTAAGAACTTAATAATTCTCTCTGTGTCTTCCGGCTCATAAGCAACTACTTCAAGCTCTGGAATCTCAACATCTGAATGTAATAAGCTTGTCAGTGAAACATACTGGCAAAGTTTTGATTTGAGGTTCAGTCTGTCTCCCTCGCCTGTGATCAGCTCTACTTTTCCTGCACAGGAATCGATAACTTTAAAAAATCCGTCAACATCTTTGATATTCTTGATTTTCATATTTTTTCATCCTTTCTTCTTTGGAACTCTATACCTGCTTCTTATTAAATCGCAAAAAAAGAAATCTGTAAATACTTTTCTTAAAAAAAATATTTTACATAAACCTTAGTTCTCCTGCTATTATTCCATTGCTGCCCGGATGATATGTTCTGCTTCCTTTGCTTCTGCTTTGGTAAGCTGCGGTGTGTCTTTTAAGACATACTCCATTCCAAGGTTGTCGTATTTTACTTTTCCCATGGAATGATACGGAAGAACTTCTAACTTTTCTACATTGTGCAATGTCTTTAAAAATGTTCCAAGTTCTGTCAGTTCGGTTTTGTCAAATGTAATGCCCGGTACGACTACATGACGGATCCAGACCGGCTTTCCGATTGAATCAAGATACCTTGCAAACGCAAGAATGTTGCTGTTCGACTGCCCAGTGAGGTGCTGATGTTCCTCATCGTTGATATGTTTAATATCAAGCATGACGAGATCTGTCACAGACATGAGCTGTTCTATCTTTTCCATTTTGTCTGATGCCATGTTTTCACTTATTCCAGTGAGTCTGATCTCTCTCTCACTGATCTGTTCTGTTCCTGTATGTTTATTTGGAAACATAATTCCAGATGTATCCAGACAGGTGTGAATGCCCTTTTCCTTTGCCTTCGTAAAAAGCTCCGTCAGAAAATCAAGCTGTAACATGGGTTCTCCACCCGTCGCCGTAATCCCGCCTGTCTGATAGAACGCCCGGTTCCGCTCAAATCGGTCAAGGATCTCGTCCGCCGACATTTCCTCTCCGTCCTCTATCTTCCATGTATCAGGATTGTGGCAGTACTGGCAGCGCATCGGACACCCCTGAAAAAATACAACGAATCGTACTCCGGGACCGTCGACTGTGCCAAATGTTTCTAATGAGTGAATTTTTCCCATGTGGTTCTCCTTTTTCTGCTACATTTTTTCAGTAATTGTGAAACTCATCAATCATATACATTCAATTGTGATAAATTGACAAAAGCTTGAGAAGACACTGGGGAACCGCCGGTTCTTAGAAGTCAGATTCTGTATTTCATTCTGATTTATCAGAAATGAAATGCAGAAGATGAGTTCTTAGTACCGCTGCGAGTGACACGTAGTGGGAGCGTGTCTTCGAAAATTTTGTTAATTCTTCACAATTATTCATAACGTATATCAGAGTTTCACAATTACTTATTACATCCGCTCATGGAAGGTACGTGCAATTACCTCATCCTGCTGCTCTTTGGTCAGTTTGATAAAGTTTACAGCATATCCGGATACACGGATTGTAAGCTGTGGATACAGTTCCGGATGTTTCTGCGCATCTAGTAATGTGTCACGGTTTAAAACATTTACATTTAAGTGATGTCCGCCTTTTGCAACATAACCATCTAACATTGCAACAAGGTTGTTTTCCTGACCTTCCTCATCTTTTCCTAATGCATCCGGCACGATTGTAAAGGTATTTGAAATTCCGTCCTGAGAATCCATAAATGGAATCTTTGCTACCGATGCTAATGATGCAACTGCACCATGGGTATCACGTCCATGCATTGGGTTTGCACCCGGAGCAAATGCGACACCTTTCTTTCTTCCGTCCGGTGTTGCTCCTGTGTTTTTACCATAGGAAACATTGGATGTGATTGTTAAAATGGATGTTGTCTGGATACCTCCACGGTAAGTATGATTTCCTTTTACATATCCGATAAAAGTATGCAGTACCTGTTTTGCGATCTCATCTACGCGGTCATCATCATTTCCATATTTCGGGAAATCTCCTTCAATCTCAAAATCAACTGTCACTCCGTTCTCATCACGGATCGGTTTTACTTTTGCATATTTGATTGCAGAAAGGGAATCTGCAACAACGGAAAATCCTGCAATACCGGTTGCAAACCATCTTCTCACATTTTTGTCATGCAGTGCCATTTCCAATTTTTCATAGCAGTATTTGTCATGCATGTAGTGAATGATGTTCAGGGCATTTACATAAACCCCAGCCAGCCACTTCATCATGTCTTTGTATTTATCCCATACTTCGTCGTAATCTAAGTATTCGGATGTGATCGGACGATATTTTGGTCCAACCTGTTTTCCTGTCATTTCATCCACACCGCCGTTGATCGCATAGAGCAGACACTTCGCAAGGTTTGCTCTTGCACCGAAGAACTGCATCTCTTTTCCGATTCTCATAGAGGATACGCAGCATGCGATTCCATAATCATCACCATGGACAACACGCATAATATCATCATTCTCATACTGGATTGCAGAGTGTTTAATGGATGTCTCTGCACAGAACTTTTTGAAGTTTTCCGGTAATTTTACTGACCAGAGAACCGTCATGTTTGGTTCCGGTGCTGCACCGATGTTGTTCAAAGTATTCAGATAACGGTAAGACATTTTGGTTACCATATGTCTTCCGTCCACGCCGATTCCGCCGATAGATTCTGTTACCCACGTCGGATCTCCTGCAAAAATCGTGTTGTACTCCGGTGTACGCGCAAATTTTACAAGACGGAGTTTCATCACAAACTGGTCGATGATCTCCTGGATCTCTTTTTCGGTAAATGTTCCCTCTGCAAGATCACGCTCTGCATAAATATCCAAAAATGTAGAGGTACGTCCTAAGGACATTGCCGCACCATTCTGCTCTTTGACTGCTGCAAGGTATGCAAAGTAAACAGCCTGTGTTGCCTCTAATACATTATTTGCAGGTTTTGAAATATCACAACCGTAAATTTCTGCCAGTTTTTTCAGCATTTCCAATGCACGGATCTGCTCGGATAATTCTTCTCTCTCACGGATCACATCTGAGTACATGATCGTGCGTGTATTGTTCAACTGCTCTTTTTTGTCCTCGATCAGACGATCCACACCGTAAAGTGCCGGTCTTCTGTAGTCACCAATGATACGTCCGCGTCCGTATGCATCTGGAAGTCCAGTGATGATATGTGCGCTTCTGCACGCTCTCATTTCCGGTGTGTAAGCATCAAATACACCGGCATTATGAGTTTTTCTGTGTGTTGTAAAGTACTCTACCACTTCAGGATCGACTTTGTATCCATTGTCCTCGCATGCCTTGATTGCCATACGGATACCGCCGTAAGGCTGCAGGGCACGTTTGAAAGGCTTGTCCGTCTGGAAACCGACAATCTTCTCTTTCTCTTTATCTAAATAACCCGGACCATGGGAAGTGATCGTGGAAATGATCTTGGTATCCATGTCTAACACTCCGCCAGCTTCTCTCTCCTGTTTGGAAAGCTCTAATACCTGATCCCAGAGATCGGTGGTATCCTGTGTTGGTCCTTCCAGAAATGAGTCATCTCCGTCATATGGATGATAATTCTTCTGAATAAAATCTCTTACGTTTACTTCTGTTTCCCAGGCTCCGCCCTGGAAGCTTCTCCATTCTGTCTGCATTTTTCTCTCCTTCTGCCACCGTGTGGCCTTGCATGTTCCATAACCTTTTGGTTATGATGCACATTCTGATTTTTGATTGATGCATGGTTAGTCTTTTCTAACCATGGTTAGGCTATCCTAACTTTCATCTTTTGTCAAGAGTCACGCGCGCTTTTTCCGGTAAGTATTCGAAAAAATACAATGAGTGGTTCCTTGCTCATGCTGTTGGAATTTTTTGGAAAATTTACCCTAAAAATAAAAAGAACCGCACGACTGGACTCCTCGCCCAGACGGTCGGCATTCATTGTTATACTTCACGTGGTAAACCCCACTTTTTCCGTCAGTCATATAACAATTGCATTGTACTATGAACGAGAAAATTTTTCAATAGGGAAATTTTCACAATCTTTTTATCGCAATCTTTTTTCGTCTGAAATTTCTTGTCTTAATTACTGCATTTATGTTATAATATGCCAAAGCATATTTTACAAAATCTTTATGGTGTTTTCACCATCTATATTCTGGAAACGTCAGATTACCCCCAATGATCTGCGTTGTTCGTTCGTATCTATGCTTTTAATTACCCATTAACGAATTTAAAAGCAGGAGACGAAAGAAATCAGATATAGAATATATTTATTCTCCTGCCAAGACAGTATTATTTAAGAGCTGTCTCACCAATCAGGAGGAAGCCTATGGCAAAACACAAACGAAACCATAACAAAGTATCCAGAAACTCAGCAGTCAATATGCCAGCTACAAACAGAAACTACAAGGACACCGTTTTTCGGATGTTGTTTTCTGACCGGAAAAATCTGCTGTCCCTCTATAATGCAGTAAACCAGAGCGATTATAATAATCCAGACGATCTGGAAATTGTCACATTAGAAAATGCCATTTATATGGGGATGAAAAACGATCTGGCATTTATTATGGATACCAATTTATATCTGTATGAGCATCAGTCAACATACAATCCCAATATGCCTCTTCGTGATCTGTTTTATATTTGCAGTGAATATCAGAAACTCGTGGATAAGAAATCTCTTTATTCTTCGACTCTGCAAAAAATTCCTGCGCCAAATTTTATTGAGTTTTACAATGGATCGACGGCAGCTCCCGACTGCACAGAGCTTCGCCTCTCCTCGGCATTTGAACATTTGTCAGGTGAACCAAAGCTTGAATTGATTGTCACGGTTTTAAATGTCAATGTAGGACACAATGCAGAGTTAATGCAGCATTGCAATACATTAAATGAATATGCACAATATGTTGCCAGAGTGCGGCTCTATGCAGCGGATATGTCTTTAGATCAGGCCGTGGAACGTGCCGTAGACGAGTGTATCAGGGAAGGGATTTTAGCCGAATTTCTTACCCGCAACCGAAATGAGGTCATCAGTATGAGTATCTTTGAGTATGATAAAGAATTGGAAGAAAAGAAATTGCGTAAAGCAGAATACGAAGCTGGTTTTTCTGAAGGCGAGAAACATGGACATGAGGCTGGTTTCTCTGAAGGTAAAAAGTATGGTATAGAACGTGGTACTTTTCTAAATTCTATCGAAACTGCCAGACGCATGCTTAAATTTTCGGAGTTCTCACTCGAAAAAATTGCTGCTATTTCCGGGCTGTCTTTGGATGAAATAAAAAAATTACAAACAAACGAAGCGAGGTCTGATTCATGAAAATTGCATTAGTTTCCGATACACACGGTGTATGCCGTAAAGAATTATTTGACCATATCAAAAATTGTGATTATCTCATTCACACCGGAGATTTTGACAATGAACGTACTTACAACCGATTCCTGAACTGCGGCATTCCGATGTATGCAGTTCGCGGGAACTGCGACCACGGTGAGTGGGCATCCTACCTGCATGAATTTGTCTCCGTGCCGATCGGGGGCAAATTGTTTTATCTTGTCCATAACAAAGCTGACCTGCCTTTCGATCTCACGGATGCGGATTTCGTAATTTTCGGACATACCCATGTATTCACACACTACGACCGCTACGGAAAAGTTTTTATCAATCCGGGCAGCGCCGGGGCTGACCGCGGTGATGGAAAAGGCATTGCAATTTTAGAATTGACAGATAATGGATATGACGTGGAACGGATTTTGCTGTAGACGAATGTATCCGGGAAGGGATTCTGGCTGAATTTCTTACCCTAAACCGAAACGAGGTCATCAGTATGAGTATTTTTGAGTATGATAAAGAATTGGAAGAGAAAAAATTACGGAAAGCAGAATATGAAGCTGGTTTCTCTGAGGGCGAAAAGTATGGTATAGAACTAAATTCTATCGAAACTGCAAAACGCATGCTCAAATTACAGGAGTTCTCACTCGAAAAAATTGCTGCGATCACAGGACTGCCTTTTGACGAAGTGAAAAAATTACAAGCAAACGAAGCGAAGTCTGATTCATGAAAATTGCATTGATTTCTGATACACGACGGAAAAGGCATTGCAATTTTAGAATTGACGGATAGTGGATATGACGTGGAACGGATTTTGCTGTAGACGAATGTATCAGGGAAGGGATTTTAGCTAAATTTCTTACCCTCAACCGAAATGAGGTCATCAGTATGAGTATTTTTGAGTATGATAAGGAATTAGAAGAAAAGAAATTAAGGAAAGCTGAATTTGAAGCCGGACGGGAAGCTGGTTTCTCCGAGGGCGAAAAGTATGGTATAGAACTAAATTCTATTGAAACTGCCAGGCGCATGCTTCAATTACAGGAGTTCTCACTTGAAAAAATTGCTGCTATTTCCGGGCTGTCTCTAGATGAGGTAAAAAAACTACAATAAATTTTAAATGAATCATTCCCTTAAAATAACAAAAAGAGCTCCTGTGTGAGCTCTTTTTGTTATTTATGCTGTAATTTTCAATTACTGTAACAGAGAAAGTACACCCTGAGTAGACTGATTAGCCTGTGCAAGCATAGACTGACCTGCCTGAGCAAGAATGTTGTTCTTGCTGTACTCAACCATCTCTTCTGCCATATCTGTATCACGGATACGGGATTCAGCAGTTGTTGTGTTCTCTACAATGTTATCTAAGTTGTCGATCGTATGCTCTAATCTGTTCTGAACAGCACCAAGTGCAGATCTCTGGGAAGAAACTTTTGCGATAGCATCAGAAATTGCATCTACTGCATAAGTAGCTGCTGTTCCGGTAGCGTCTGTTACATTCAAACCTTTGATTCCAAGATTTGCAGAATTCATTGTATCAATGTCAACTGTAATCTTATTTGTCATATCAGCGTCAGCTCCGACATGTAAGTTGAAGGATAATGTATCGGCAACTGTAGCATAACCTTTTTGAATTGTATATGTTGTTTTTCCATTTGCTGCGGTTTTTGCTACTGTGGCTGCATTATCAACTGTTCCAATATTATTTGCTGCGGTTAATTCGGCTGTAATTTTATCTTCTGCAACATCTTTGGAAATTACGGAACTGTCATCATCATCAATGCCATCCGTTCCGTTTGTACCATCTGCTTTCTTTGCATCTGTCATAACAGTATATTTTTTTCCGTCTGCCTCTACTACTGAACCATCTTTAACTATTCCTTGTAAATCGGCTAATGTCGCAGGATCTGTAGTAGTACCAGTGGTAATACCTAAATCACCTTTAGTTACAGCGTTTCCGTCTTTCTTTATTGCTAAATTAGCACCTGTATGATCAAGTGTATACTCTGTTCCATCAATTTTAACTGTTGAAGACTTACCATTACCTGGATCAACAATGAGTGCCTTTGCTTCTGCCACTGTCGAACCAATCGAATACTCTTTACCAGCAATTGTAACCTTATCTCCTGCTTTCAGTTCATCCATAACAAATGTTGCAGATTTTGCACTATCTGTTAATGTTCCCTTTAAGCCTGCATCATGACCTTTCATAAACACATTTTTTGTGCCGCCGTTGGAATCACCTTTTAATAAGTAAATCTCATTGAACTTTGTTGTCTCTGCTACACGGTCGATCTCAGTTGTCAACTGGTCAATCTCATCCTGGATTGCCTGACGGTCAGACTCTTTAGAGTTTGTTCCGTTAGCTGCCTGAACTGCTAACTCATTCATTCTCTGTAACATGGAGTGAACTTCTGTCAAAGCACCCTCTGCTGTCTGTACAGAAGATACACCGTCCTGAGCGTTTGTGGAAGCCTGATCAAGACCACGGATCTGTTTTCTCATTTTTTCAGAAATTGTTAATCCTGCTGCATCATCTGCTGCACGGTTGATTCTGTAACCAGAAGATAATTTCTCTGTGGATTTGCTCTGTGCTCCTGTTGTGATGTTTAACATTCTGTTGGCATTCATAGCCTGCATGTTGTGTTGTACTACCATAATATAATCCTCCTTGTCTCATCCTTTGGATGAGTTATTATGTTTTTTGACCGGACTTCCTTTTCCGGTATTATTTATAACAAACAGGGCGTCCCGGGTTTTGCCCTGTCTATTACCAGATGATTGTGTGATGCAAAAACTATTCTTTCATCTTTTCTGCATCTCTTTTTGCCTCCGCTTTCATGCGTTCATTCCATAGGATCTTTTTAATCTCCGCCTGTGCTTCTCTGGAAATTCCCGGCTCAGCATAATAGGTATCTTTCCTGCGCTCCGGGTTTGTTTCTGTTTTATTCCGGGCAATATTGACATCTCTCGGTGCATCCACCAGAAGTCTGATATGATTTCCGGCACCTCCGGCGTATACCACGCGGATATTATCGCCAATATTTAAATATTCACCCTGTTTTAATGAAAGTTTGAGCAATCTGTTACCTCCCTGCACACTTACGTTTTTTGTAATCACATCCATGATTTTTTTTGCAACATAACTTACAGAAATGTTGCATTTTCGACATGAAACATGCGGATTTTCATTGTTAAATCATGTATCTGCAAATAAAAACACTTTTCTGTTTTTAGCTGCATTTTCCAAGGTGCGACCATACCAAAAAATGTTGGAAGGAAAACAGGTAATAAAAATCATGAGAAAATCTGTTCTTGAGAAAATCTGATAAAAAATTTTATTTCAGGGGTAAAGTTTCCGAATGAATATCCGATATAGAATTTGTAAACAAAAAAAATGCAACATTTCTGTAAGAAATGTTGCATTTTTTTATTTACTCACGATTTATACGTTGTATATACAGCCATTTTGGGATATAACTGTGGATGTCAAAGTGCAGAAACTGCACAATTTATCATGAATTTGAGGAGGTAATTCCCATGGGAACCACACAGCCAATCAGAAAAGATGATGAATTATATTCATTCCGTATGTATTATGCCGATGAAAAACCAAATGTCCGCAATTATACACTCATTGTCCTCGGTTTAAATACCGCACTCCGTATTGGTGATCTATTATCTTTAAAATGGTCATCTGTATACAACTTCCAATTTCAAAGCTTTTACGACCACATTTTGATCCACGAACAAAAAACTGGAAAACGAAACAATGTTCTCTTAAATGCCACTGCAAAGGATGCTCTGCAGGCATATTTCAATGAGCGGACTCCGGAGGAAGGCGAATATATTTTCACGAAAACAACCTGTCACGAAAAACCGCTCAACCGCTCACAGGCATACCGGATTGTCAAAACTGCCGCAGTTCACACCACACAGGAAGACTGCATCAGCTGTCATTCCCTCAGGAAAACATTTGGTTATCATGCATGGAAACAGGGAACTCCGCCAGCACTTTTAATGGATATTTATAATCATTCCTCCTACCGCATCACCCAGCATTATCTCGGAATCAGCCAGGATGAACGTGATGAGATTTATCTGAAACTTGATCTATGACCGCTCCTGCTGCAGTTCCTGCTCCCGGAACAGTGTATCCACGATCACATAGTACTCTGCAAGGCGTTCCGTCTTTTTGATCCTCTTGAGATACTTTTCCGGATTTGTGAAGCTTTTGCCCATATAGCACCAGAGTTCTTTCATTTTAAATAACGTGTTACGGTCGCCGGACATCACACCTTTGTAGCCATCGCAGATATCATCGTGGAACGCGCGGAGTGTCTGCTTGTCCACTACATTGCACTTTTTGCTTCCAACTGGTGTATCCGTATCTTTAGCTGCAAACTGAGCCTCCACTCTCCGAAGTTCTCCAACCAGCCACGGATTTTGTAAAATACCTCTGCCTAACATCACCTTTTCTGTCACCGGAAATGCCTGCCGAAACTTCTCATACGCCTCAACCGAATGAATATCTCCGTTAAAACAAAGGGAGTGCCTGCTATGTTCCACCGCATATTGATATTGCTCCATGCGGGGTGGATATTTGTAAAAATCTTTCTGGATCCTTGGATGCACGATCAGCTCTGACAACGGATATTTTTCATAAATGGCAAGAATGGTCTCCCACTCCTCCGGAGAATCTTTTCCGACTCTGGTTTTGATGGAGATTTTGCAGTCGCTTGCATTAAAAATTTTATCAAGAAAGCTGTCCAGCTGATCCGGTACTGCAAGAAATCCGGATCCCCTGTTTTTTGCCACGACCGTGCCGGACGGACAGCCAAGGTTTAAATTCACCTCATCATAACCATATTGCTTCAACTGTTTTACAATCGAAATAAAATCGTCCGGCTGATTCGTCAGAATCTGCGGAACAACTTCCATACCCTGATTATGCTCAGGATCAATGTCCTTTTTCACTTTAAAATCCAGTTTTTTATTTGTGATAAACGGAGTGAAGTACCGGTCGATATCATGAAAATATTTCTGATATGCGTTACGGTAAATATAGCCTGTCAATCCCTCCATCGGTGCCATGTAATATTTCATTTTTTCCATTCCTAGCGATCATTTTTGTCTGCCGGATGTTCTCACTTGTCCAAATCCTGCAGACTTTCTATTCTATCTCACATGAGTCGGATTTATCTTATCCTACTGCTTCTTCTCTTTCAAATCAGTTTTTTTGAACATAAATTTCCCTACTGCCGGTTCTGTATGATCTGATAATTCTCCTCCGTCTGCGCATCATCATAGCCACTCATGTAATAGTCCGTTCCATCTGCCGTAAAATGTAAAAACTCCGTATTCTCCGGATTTAAAAAGACCTCACATTTTCCTACATTGCGGATGAAAAAGGTTCCCTTTTCCAGTGTATCCATCGCTGTTCCATAAGATTTGCTCCATGACGGAAGTTCTGTTATTTTATCAAGATTTTCGATATCTGTCACGTCAATCTCATAATCTACATTCAGATGTTTTGCATAAAGTGTCTGATTTTCCACTTGAAGTCTGATCGGCGTAAAATCAAGCATAATAAGCCAAATGCACATTGCCGGGATTGTTACGATCAGCACTATCACGGAAAAAATAGTCATTCCTTTTCCTAATGGTGTTGCCAGATTCATCGTTGTTCCAATTCCAACCTTTTTCGTTACCATGCTGTGGCGGTCTTCCGGATTGTAATAAAAAATTCCTCCGATCCAGCGTCTGTCATCTGCCTCGCTGGCGGTTAGATCCTGTTTGCCCTCATAGGCGTGTTCCACATTTTTCATCTGGCGCATCAGAAGAACCGCAAGCCCGCATATCAGCAGTGTATAGACAACAGAAGCAATCATCACGGACATTCCCATATCCGCTATCCAAAGAGCAGACGCCGGTATGGTAAACAAAAACAACGTATTCATCCAGTTAGCAGCAAGCCAGAATTTTTTCCATATATTTTTCTTTGCCCGCGTAAAATTCAGATTAATATCACTGTCACTGCTTATGACTGCCACCGGCTGTTTATCCATCCAGACCGCACACACCCACAGCAATAGTCCACACAGCCACATAATTACGCATAACCAACTGACACTTCCTAATTCTAAATTTTTTGCAAAATCCGGGAAAATGATTTTTACTAATAACGGCATCAGCGAAATGACTAATCCCACCAGATTCGGCAGAAAAAATGTTAAAAACTTCACGCGCCTTACTTTTCCAACTGCTTTCAGTTCCACATAGTGCTCCATAACTGCGCTGTCATACAGTTTCTGTTCTCTTTTCCACTTTTTCAATGCACCGTTCGCATGTATCAACGGAAGGCACAGTAACCCGATCACCAAAAGTATCCACATCATCCAGATTGTCAGCTGGATCGACATGTATTTTGTGAAAAAGCTTGTAAACGGAACGAGCATTAAAATGATAACATATCTCTTCATCTCCGTTTGAAACTTTTCAACAATTTCCTGTACTTTAGGCTCTTTTATCCACTCCGGTTTCATATTTACTGCAAACAGACATCCGTTGGCATATTGATACTGCCCACGGAAGCAAAAATAGAGGACTAATAAAACCGGATACATTGTGAAAAACATAATTATGTTTACGATCATAGTTTTTCTCCTTTCAAAGCTGGATTGTAATAGGCGTTTGCGAAACTCCTCATACTCTTCTTTCAATTGTTCATCAAATCACTACGTATTTTATTCATACAATTCCCCACAGATTTCAAAAAACTCTTCCTTCGTCATGCCGCTGACTTTCGCTTCCGAGATGATCTGCTGCAACAGTTCTCTGGACTTTTCCGAAAGTTCTTTTGTTTCTGCAAATTCCTTCCGCACCCTTGCGCCACTCCTGCGGTCAGCGAAGATATAGCCTTCCTGTTTGAGCAGGCTATAGGCTTTGTTCACTGTCATGGAATTGATCCCGATCTCTTCTGCAAGCCCCCGGACTGTCGGAAGCTGTTCGCCCGGTGCGAGCCTTCCGTCCGAAATTCCCTGTACAATCTGGTTGCGGATCTGCTGGTAAATCGGAATCTCGGACATTTCATTTATGGATATGACCATGTGGAGTCCTCCTGTCTTTTTCTCATTTTGTCAATCTTTTCGTCTTTCTTATCCATTTCTCACTGGATCTTGTCAAAAAAATATGTATTGTTTGTATTAACTATTATAATACAAACAATACATACGTCAAGTAAAACATGTTCAGATCACTTTAAAACGTCCCGCATCATCTGCGTACATTGCGTTTGTCTCTTCTGCTGCATTTTTATCCAGCTTCGATATGATCTCTTCACTATTTTCAGTGGACTGCTTTATCTGCTGCCTTAGATTGTCTCTTTTAAGAATTTTGGAATCGGCATCACCTGCCGGAATTTATGCCTGTTCTTTCAAAAATGTCAAAAATGTCTGGACGCCTCCACCAAGCACAATAACCGCCTCCGGGCGTTTTCCTTCGATAGCAGACACGTCAAAGAAATCACCTGCTTTTGATTTCTCTGTGTACATAAAGCTGTCACTTCCATATAACTCATGCTCGATCTCAACAAATTCATCGCCCCAGAATGAGCAGTCCTCTGCCGTGATTCCCTCCGCTTTGAATCTCTCAAGAAAAACATCCACATTATCGCTCTTGCAGGAAATTCCAACTTCCAGATATTTTGCATCGCAGGTTGCCGATACTCTCTGTCCGAATTCCTCTCCGGTCTGCTCTGCAATGCCGATCAGTTCCTTCAATCCGGATTCTATGCCATGCTGTTTCAAAATCCGGCGCAGATGCTCCACTTCGTCGCCCTGCATAAAAAGCTGGTCTCCACGGTCACTTTCCACCATAAGATCGATCTTGCAGTAATTTGGGCGGCTGAATACAATGTCTGTTTTCAACCCATATTCCCGTAATAATTTCACATGGATTGCATAACAGATATCATGGATTTTCAACAATCCTTCCTGATCTGGGATCATTGATGCGAAAATTTCCGGTCTGCCGTCCGTGATCTGATAATTATATGCCCCTCTTCCAAGTCCGAAGAACAGATTCTTCTGTTCTTCCTCCGTGAAATAAGTATGGAACTTCCCACCTGCTATCTTGTCGTAGGTTGTTCCGCTTACGATCACAAGCTTTGTTCCCTGCTGCAATAATGGTTTCATTGCAGCAGCTGCATCCTCGACTGGCGCAGTTCTTGATGTCACTGCCGTTCCGTCCCAGTCGAAGAAAATCGCTTTATACTTTTTATTCATAGCTGTCTCCTCTTGTTTATCTTTCACAATAGATAATTGTGAAACTCCTCATACTCTTCTTTCAATTGTTCAAAATCAACAAAAACATTCAAGACACGCTTCCGCTATGTGTCACTCGCAACGGTACTAAGAAGCCAGGCACAACTTACAGTTGTACCTACCTTCTAAGAACCGGCGGTTCCCCAATGTCTTTCATGTCTTTTGTTATTTTTTCACAATTCAATTTACACTTTCATGAGTTTCGCAATTATCTAATCTTTCACAATCTAATCTACGTTATAGATGAGTTTCGCTATTATCTATTAAAACTCAATCTTATTTCCTATGATTTATTGAATTAACTGAGCAGATACGTATACGTCTCCCCACTCTTCAGCACAACTTCCTTACCTCGCACCGTAAATGAAATCTCCCCGCCTTCCAGCAGCGTGAACTCCGCCTTATCCTTTGTAATACGCACTTCCAAAAGTGCTCCTTTGAATTTTAATCGGAATGCATATTCCTTCCACTCTTTCGGGATGGTCGGTTTGAATTTCAGCACACCATTCTGGCAGCGTACACCTGCGAATCCATTAACGATTGCCTGCCATGTTCCTGCCATATTGGCGGCATGAATTCCTGCATAGAAGTTGTTGTGGTAATCATCGAGATCCATTCTGGCAGACTGTGAAAAATATTTATATGCTTCGTCCAGATAGCCGATATCACATGCCACGATTCCGAAAATACAGGTGGACAAAGAAGAATGATGCAAAGTAACTTCCTGATAAAAATCATAGTTTCTCCGAATTTCTTCTTCGGTAAACAGATCATTATGCAGGTACATTCCGAGGATCGCATCTGCCTGTTTTGACATACGGTGGCGCATGATAAACAGTGGATGATAATTCTCATACAGCCATGCGCGTTTTTCCGGTGGGATTTTGTTTTCGTCCCACGGTTTCCGCATCATAAAGCCATCGTCCATCGGATAAACCTGACGCTTCTCATCGTATGGGAAGTACATTTTTTCGATGATCTCACGCCAAAGTTCCAGCTCCTTCACAGAGAAGTCCAGCTTCTCTTCCAGTCTCTTGAGATCTTCCGGTGCATGCTCCTTTAAGTATTCCACTGCTCTGACCGCATCACGCAGATTCTCTCTTGCCATCAGGTTTGTGTAGAAGTTATTGTCAACTAACACGTTATATTCATCCGGTCCGGTCACATCACAGATACAGTATTTTCCGCCTTTGCACTCCGCAAAAGAACCAACATCTGCCCATACTCTTGCAGTTTCGATCAGAATCTCCGCTCCTTTCTCTTTCAGGTACTCCACGTCACCTGTCACCTGAAGGTACAAAGAAAGCGCATATGAAATATCCGCATTAATATGGTACTGCGCTGTGCCAAGCGGATAATAAGTGGAAGCTTCCTCACCATTGATTGTTCTCCACGGATAGAGTGCACCTTTCATGTGACCTAAAATCCTTGCACGGTCTCTCGCCTGTGGCAGCGTTGCATAGCGGTAATCTAGCAGCTTTCTTGCAGTCTCCGGTTCTGTAAAGATCAGAACAGGGAGTACATACATCTCTGTATCCCAGAAATAATGTCCTTCGTATCCCTCTCCGGAAAGTCCTTTTGCCCCCATTCCAGTCTTTCCGTCTCTTCCGGCTGACTGGATAATATGGAACAGATTAAAGTGTAAACCCTGCTGTAATTCTTCATTCCCCTTGATCTCTACATCTGCTGTCTTCCAGAAATCCTGCATATAACTCTTCTGCTGTACTTTGAGCTTCTCATAGCCTTCGCTCTTTGCAGCCGCAAGCTCGTCCTGCACAAAAGCTTCCAGCTTCTTTTTCTCCATGTCAAGACTGGTCGAATAACAGATAAATTTATCGAGTGTCACGCACTCTCCCGCTTTTGCTGACAAGGAAACTCTGGATACTGTATCCATTTCTCCTGCTTCCGCCATCCAGTTCACGTCCGTCACTGTCTGTCCATCACACCATAATTCATGAACACTTCCGCATGCCACAGTCAGGTGACTTCCCTTTGTCGTTCCCTCATAATAGGAAATGTCGTTCTCCGCTTTCACCTTATCAGGATCAAGTCTCCGTCCAAATGGTCCATAGTCCACAATCGGATTGGTTTTTCTTGTATGATTTTCCACATCTGCCTGCATTTTGGACACAAACTCCACCGTTCCAACATAATTGACTGGTCTGACCTGATAACGGATCGCCATGATATTTTTTCTGGCAAAGGAAACAAGACGGGAAATATGAATTTCTGTCATTTTTCCACTTGAAGCTGTCCATGTCAGTTTCCGCTCCAGAATACCATCCTTCATGTGAAGCGTTCTTGCATACTCTTTCACTTCGCCCTGCTCCATCGTGAACTCCTCACCATCCAAAATGACATGGATCTCCTTCAGATTCGGCAGATTTAAAAGTGACTGGCTCAAAAGCGGTGAACCAAAATTCGCCTCTCCATAGCGGATCTCATTGCTCTCATAAAAGCCGTTGACAAAGTTTCCTTCCAGACCGGTATCCACATCGAATGGATATGCCTCCTCGAAAGTTCCTCTTGTGCCAATGTAGCCGTTAGACAACGCAAATGTCGTCTCATTTCTGTAATTATTTTCTTTTTTGAATTCCGTCTCCGTGATATTCCATTGTTCGATCGGATATATTGGTTTCTTAAACTCCATTATTCACTAACTCCTTTTGATTTCCTAATACACAATCTCCCAGAACAACTCTTCTCTTTTGATAAACGCATATAAAAATTCTACCGCATCCTCTTTGATCGCATTTTTATGGCAAGCCAGTGCACGTGCCTTTCTGTTTACAGAAAAATCAAGTGCCTGCATATCTTCCGGAACTGCAAAGCTGATGCGTTCTTCCCATTTTAACAATCCTTTATCAAAATTTTTTGGACACGCAAATGGTTCACAGACATCCATACTCTTCGCATAATCCCAGATGTTATCTCTCTTAGCAGAGCGGTTCGGCCAATTTTCATCCCCGGCATTTGAGTGGACCACTCCTGAAAATAATGTCGGATGATATTCTTTCTCCTCCGTCAGAATCTCTTTAATAAAAAGTACCAGACCACTGTGATCCCCATGTCTGTCATATTCTGCAGTTGTAAAAATAATTTCCGGACGTTTTTCCATAATGATTTCTTTTAAATCCTGTTTAAATTGATTTCTTGTATACAAAGCAGACCTTCCATACTTTTCCGCATGATAATCTTTCTTGTCAGGAAGCGCATACGTATGATCCGAACAGTGTGACACATGTACACGGTCTCCCTCGCTTTCATCGTATAACTGATGAAGAAAACTCTCTGTCTCATCCATCCCTGTATCCGCATAACCGAGAAATGTCACCTGTCTCCCGCCCATTCCAAGTACCTGAAGTCCTGCCAGTGTCTCTGGCAGACGGACACTTCCAGTTGCCTCATCATGTCCTTCATAATCTCCGTTTCCTGCCATCACCACGTGAACACCGATTCCTTTTTCAAGTGCCTGCTCCATAATGCCTGCTGCAAGAAGGATCTCATCATCTTCATGCGGCACGATCACCATAATATTTTTGATTCCTGCATCCAATTCCATTCGTCTCATATTCTTCTCCATTTCTGCGATATCGTCTTACCCCTTCACTGCACCGGCAGAAACTCCTGCAATAATGTATTTCTGCATGAAAATATAGAAGATCATAAGCGGTGCAACACCAAGCATCAGCATTGGGAACAACGCTGTCCAGTCGGTTGCGAACTGTCCGATATTTCTGGATACTTCCTGAAGGATGACATCCTGCTCACGGCTCTGTAAGAACAGAAGCGGTGTCATAAATTCATTCCACACATTCAAAGTAACAAGGATAACAACCGTTGCAATAACCGGTTTCAATAATGGAAGTACGATCACAAAAAACTTACGGATCACAGAGCAGCCATCGATTTCCGCCGCTTCCTCTAACTCCTTTGGAATGGTCGATTCCACAAACTCTTTAAACAGGAAAATTCCCTGCGGAACATTGATCGCCACATCCACAAGAATGACTGCCCATGCCGTGTTCATCAGTCCGATACTTTTCACAATTTTAAACAGGCTGACAATATTCATCTGAAACGGAACAACCAGACCTGCAAGGAACAGCAGAAAAATGCGGTTTCCCCATCTGGATTTCGTTCTTGCCAACGCATAACCTGCCATGGATGTAACCAAAACAATAATTGCAACTGCAAGTACTGTAATTTTTACAGTGTTAAATAACGCTCGCGGATACTGCATATTTACAAAAGCATCTACATAATTCTGGAATACCCAGACTTTTGGAAGCCCCAACGGAGACTGTGTTGCCTCCTGCGGATTTTTAAATGTTGTCACGATCAGGTAATAAATTGGAATGAACCATACCGCTGCCAGAAGTATCATAAAAATCTCTGTAATAACAAGCCCGCGTTTTTCTTTTTTACCGACTCCTGTTTCACTAATTTTCTGTTTTATCATGAGATAGCCTCCCCCCATTTTCCCATTATTTTGGTTGTCACACCGCTAATGATCAATACGATGATAAAGAAGCATACACCGAAAGCGGAACCTACCGAATAGAAGCCATCCGAGATACCTTTCTTCATCATAACTGTCATAACCGTCTCCGTTGCATTTCCAGGTCCGCCGGAAGTCATGGAGTAAATTGCGTCAAACGCTTTCATGCCTCCGATCAATCCGGTTACTACAATAATTTTTACGGAAGGACACATGAGTGGAAGCGTAATCCTAAAAAAGCTCTGTCTGCCATTTGCTCCATCAATCTGTGCCGCCTCATATAACTCTGGTGAGATACTCTGCAGGTTAGCAAGAAAAATAACCATCGCCCAGCCGGTCCACTGCCAAATCTGCGTAAATATAACAGAGAATAGTGCCCGGTTTGTCGTGAAAAAGTTAATCGTATCTAACCCAAAGTGGTGAAGCAGATTGTTAATCAGTCCATAGTCAGAGGAAGATAAAATAAAGTTCCATAAATACCCAATGATCAAAGAACTGAATACTGCCGGGAAAAAGTAAACCGCACGGAGCAGATTTCTTGTTTTTAACTTTTTATTCAAAACAGCAGCGATCGGAAGACCAAGAATCACCTGAAATCCTGTCAGTAATATGGCATAAATCAATGAGTTCTTGATTGCGATCCGCATTAAAGGCGTCTGGAATACTTTTATATAATTCTGGAATGCAACAAAGTGCAGATTTGTCGGATTCATATCTGTATAATCAGTAAAACTATAAAAAATAGTGTACATAAACGGCAAAATACTAAAGATCAGATAAATTGCCAGTGCCGGAATTATAAACACAGCAAAGTAACGTCCAAGTGAACCACATTCTCTTTTTTTCTGTTTTTTATTCATAAAATCTCGCTTCCTTTCTGAAAAAAGGCAGAAAAAGAGCCTCAAACCCAGCCTCACTGCCGAGTTTGAGGCATCTACACTGCACTCTTATCTATTTTGATAATAACTCAGAAACCACTTCATCAACCGTCTGTAATGTTGTGGATAAATCCTGCGCACCTAAAAGATAACTCTGCATCTCTGTTCCATAAGTCTCATGTGCACCTGCTGCAGAACCCCATTCATTCCATGGGCAGTAAACATTTCCTGCTGCTAACGCACCTGCGACACTTGTATATGCTTCCGGAAGGTCAAATTCTACTCCATTTAAGTAAGAAGAGCCCCCCTGATTGTTCTGCCATAAAGCATTCTGTCCATCTGCCGTTGAAATTGCTGCAAGCACTTTTTTCACTGCATCAAGGTTCTTGGAAGAAGCATTTGCTGCAAATCCGCAGCCAGGACCACCAATGAGCCAGCCTGCGCTCTCTTTTGTTCCATAGAAAGGCATCATATCAAGCTGCAACTCCGGATTTTTTTCCATGATCGCATCATAATCCCAAGGACCGGAACAGAACATTGCAGAACCGCCTGTTGCAAACTGCTCTAATGCCTGATCATGATCAATACCTGTCATGTCTGCTGTGTATACACCATTATCGATCAGTTGTGACCATGTCTCGAGATATGGATTCCAGATTCCGTCCATTGTCACTTCGCCGTTACGATATTTTTCTCCAAAACCTTTTCCCTCATCTGTGGACAAATACTCTGCTGTCACAAATGCCATAGAACTCTTTAACAGCGGTTCCCATGATTTTAAGCCTGCTGCAAGTGGTGTAACTCCCGCATTCTGGAACGCTGTGCAAACGTCTAAAAACTCATCAAATGTCTTAGGAAGTTCCACATTATTTTCTTCAAAAATTTCTTTGTTATAATAAATTCCTTCAAACCAGCTGATTCCCGGAAGTGCATAGGTACTTCCGTTATATCCGTAAACACTTGTACCTGCTGTGGAATAATCAGCTGCCAAATCATCCAATGCTTCCAGATAACCTAATTTTGCATGTTTTAATGCAGAACCCGGTGACTCGCAGATGATATCCGGTCCTTCGCCTGCGGAAAGTTGGGTATCAATAATTGTATCGTAGTTAGAGTTATCAATAAACTGATATTCAATCTCTACCTCTGGCACTGTCTCTGCAAGATAATCCAGCATTGCCTGTACCGTGTCTTCACTGTTCCAGTAAGACATACGGATTGTCACCTTGTCCGAAGAATCCGTTTTCTCTCCCTTTGTCTCTGTCTTAACTGCTGAGTCTGTACTTCCTGTATCCGAGGAACTTCCACATCCTGCTACTACCCCAAGTGTCATTGCTGCGCACAATAATACGCTCAAAACTTTTCTTTTCATACTTTTTTCTCCTTTTCCCGAAAGAAAATACCGCTGTCTGCTGCTGTTTTTCTCTTTCATTTGATATATTTATCATACAGTTGAACATAGCAGAAAAAAATAATACTTTCTTTGGAAAAGTAATACTTTTTCATGTATTTTATTTTAGATTTTCCTTCGGCAGCGTATCTGGCATCTTTACCGTAAAGCAGGTATATTTTGCATCAGTGACTTTCACTTCAAGACTTCCGAGTGCTCCGTAATAAAGCTCCAGACGTTCCTTGATATTGTGGATTCCATAGCCTTTTCCCTGTTCATTCAACAATTTCTCTACCATTTCAAGTTCGATCAACGGTCCGTTATTGTAAATAGAAAATACCAGTTGCTCCGGTTTTCTGCAAAACTCCACAATAATTTTTCCAGTGTCCGGTTCTTCCATATAATCAATGCCGTGCTTCATCGCATTTTCTACCAGCGGCTGAAGCAGAAAGTTCGGCATACAGCATTCGAGACCACTCTCATCTATCCTGTATTCCACCTCAAATGGTTCCTCATGCATTTTTTTCTGAATCTCAATATACGCCCGGATATTCTCCAGCTCACTGCTCACCGTTGTAATCTGTTGTCCGTTGTTTAATGCTGTACGGTAGAATTTTGCCAGAAGTCCTGTGATATCGCTGATATCATCATCCCCTTTTCTGAGTGCCTTCCACTTGATACCTGAGAGGCAGTTGTAGAGGAAATGTGGGTTCATCTGCGCCTGCAGCGCTCTCAATTCGGATTCTTTTTTCTCAATCTCCATCTTGTATACTTCATTAATCATGGTATCTAACTGCACAGTCATTCTTCCGAGACTATTCGTAACCATGCCGACCTCATCCGTATCGGTTGTGTGACAGGGATTTTGCAGATCTCCATTTGCAATACGCTCCGCCTGATCCCTCAACTGCAAAATTCTCTTACCGATCACGCACGACAGCACTCCGATCACCACCAGTGTCAATCCGACACAGGCGCATACTACTACAATTGTAGATAATATAATGGAATAAATCTGTTCCGAGATTGTATTCCGGTCAATATAATAGTAAATTTTCCAGTCAACTTTTTCCATCGATGCTTCTTTTAAAATATATTCTTTATTTAAGACGGATGCATCCTCCGGGTTATCTCCGATATATGCTTCAATTTTCTGTTCCAGCTGTTCATCAGCAATTTTTTTTGTATAAATTATCTGACCATTTCCATCTTTTATCACAATTCCGTTATCCAGATAATCCATCGTATCAAACGGTTCCAAAATCCGGTTTAAGTAAAATTCCGCACGCAGGACACCGATTCTTCTGCTGGTCGTTGCCGTATCTAAAATTGTCCGCGTTGCATACAGCTTTCCGTCCTCCTCCACCGTCCACTCTGTATTAAAATCTTTTTCATGCTTTTTGTACCACACCGTATCCTCATATGGCTCCGCCGACTCTAAGAAGGAGCCGATGTCCGTTGCCGTATATGGTGTGACGATCTTGATCATTTTTAAGTTTTCATCACTCGTTATAAAATACCAGAATATCGGTTCCACCGTCTTATTCAGGCTCTGTGCGATTGCACTACCATTATAGGCATTCCCCTCCAACGTCTGTCGAAATTCCAGATTATACGCCAGATATTTTGTAAAATCTGTCTCTCTCTGAAAAATAGCGTCTGCCTCCTGACACATACGATGTAAATTATTGTCCATCGTCACTTCTGTCTGGTCCAGCAGATTTTGATTTGCCGCAGAAAACGAATGAATACCGAGAATACATAACGGAATCGACACCAGAATAATATAACTTATAATAAGCTTTTTCTGCATGGACGCATTATGTATAAACCAATTACAGATTTTTTTCACTTGACCTTCTCCCCACTTCTTATGTATTTCTGTCAACATGACCGTACCACTGTATCATCACTTCCAATTTTTCTGTTTATTTCTGCTCATGATACTGCTTCGGTGTCACACCATAGTAATTTTTAAACAGTTTGTTGAAATAGGGCTGATTTGTGTAGCCACATGCTTTTCCAATATCCACAATCTTCCAGTTGCTCTCCTCTAACAGTTCTTTCGCCTTCTTCATGCGATAATCTGTCAAATATTTCACAAGATTGTATCCTGTCTCCTTCTTGAATATAAAGCTTACATAGGACGCTGTGAGACAGACTTTTTCTGCGATCTCTTCCAGACCGATATCATGCATATACTCGTTTTTGATGACTTTTTTGATTTCGGATACTGTGAGACTTGTATCCGGCAGACTCTGTTTCTGGGAAACAGTAATCTCCCGTATCACTTTTGACACAACTTCGCCCACTTTACAAAGATCATGACTGTTCATAATTTCATCTGCTGTCTGCATGATCAGGCTCTCGTTATAGATGCCGTATTTCTGATAAATAGCCTTGACAATATCTAAAATCAGATACTTTGCATAAAATGCACTCGACGCTTTTTCATTTTCCAGACGTTTCAGATAGACCAATAACTGTTCTTCCACTGCAGGCATATTTTCATCCTCAATGCTTCGGAAAATACTATCTTTCATCTGCATGGTTTCCTCAAGTGTTCCCGTATCCCGCATTGCTTTCTGTGCAATGTAGATCACACCCGAAAAATAACTGAACGTGTCATTCCGGACGTCTTCCATTTCCTTTACCCTGCCTGAAAACTCTTTCATCCCGAAGAATGTTGTTCCGACAATGATCGATGGCATCTCTGCTTTTCCCTCCGTTAAATCTGCATATAATAAACGGATGGAATTCTCCACTTTCCGTTCCTCGATTGGCTCTCTGCTGTAGACCATCACGTAAATCTGGTTTGGATAAAAGTCAATCTGTTCATAAGGTAATTTCATATTTCGCTTCAGGATTTTTTCAAACGCTTCCTCACACAGTTCAAAGTAGTTGTTCCGCGTCTCAATGCTCACGAAACAGATGTATTTATTTTCCAGATTGATCTGGTATTCTTTCAGCCTTTCCACGATTTCCGTCACAGAATCCTTCGTATTAAAAAGTCTGTATAACAATAATTTTTTGTCCGCAACTAAAAGGTTTTCCTTCTGTTCTTTCCACTGCTTTTTCTGTCTGCAAAGCGTAATGACATGCCCCATCACCTGTTTGAATTCCTCCACTTCGATCGGTTTTAACAGGTAATTGACTGCGCTCACCTCGCACGCCTTTTTCGCATAGTCAAACTCGCTGTAGGCACTGAATATAATGATGATCACATCCGGTCTGTTTTCTTTTGCATATTTTGCAAGCTCTAGTCCGTCCATATAAGGCATTTTCACATCCGTAAATAAAATGTCCACATCCTGATGTTTCTGAAGATACTCCATTGCCAGTTTTCCGTTGGCTGCTTCCGCTACTTCAAGCTCAAACTGAAATTTTTCAATCAAAAACCGGATTCCCTCACGCTCTGTTCTTTCATCATCTACTAATAGAATTTTCATTTTCCCCACAATCCTTTTTTCTGCTGTATCATTTTTTTACACATACTATTTCCAATCTCCGCTTTCCGACATTATTTCATCTCTTGCCGTTTTGAATACACTGCCTCAATTATATTGTATTCATCCGGTATCCTGTTTGAAATAACATATTTTTTTGATTCCTTGCAATTATTTGATATCTTTCATTTTTACCGTAGATTATTCACCTTCCCAACTGAAATATATCCATCAACAAGTGCCCGGAAATCCGTTCCCTCCGGGGCATTCTCATTATAATTTCCATGCACAGTCAGTCGTATTCTTCCATTTTCAAGCTCCTCTTCCAGATACTCGTCAATGAAAAATCCACAGTCTGCAATTTTCCTGTCATATAAAATTCCCCGCAGCTTCTCAAGTTCACACTGCGGAAAATTTACGTTCCAGATCTGATTGTACGCCAGAGGCTGTTCCATCAATTCTTCCATCATCCGCTCAAGGTAAGCGTCTGTCACCTCATGACACTCCGATGCACCCTCGGAGAACGCAATCGCATGCACACCTGCGCACGCAGCTTCTAACGCAGATCCTACGGTCGCTGAATACTGAATATCTGTTCCGCTGTTATATCCATAATTAATACCGGAAAATACATAGTCCGGCTTTTCTTTCACAATATTTAAAATTCCAAAACGGACACAGTCCGCTGGTGTTCCTGTACTTGCATATGCGTGCACACCCTCCACCGGAAAATCAACTGGAAAAAACTCTATCGTTTCACGTAATGTGATTCTGTGTGACATTGCACTGCGCTGTCCGTCCGGTGCCACCACCCAGACTTCACCATATTTTTTTGCTGCACGTGCCAAACGGATGATACCATCTGACTGTATTCCATCGTCATTTGTAATTAATATTTTTTGCATTATATTTTCCACTTTCCACAAATTTTCTGAGACTCTCTTCTCCATGCTTTTCTATTTAATTTATCATATCCTTTTTTCCACGAAAATGCAAAACTCCTCAAAATGAGGACTTTTTAACCTTAAAAGTCCTCATTTTGAGGAGTTTACTTTTTCGTTCATATACATAAGTATAAACTGTATTCCCTTATTCTCTGTTTTCATATTAAAATCATCGCCAGTTATACTGCTTTACTTTTCTCCGAAATAAGCACTTTTTTCAAGAGTGATACTGGGTGGATTCGAACCACCAACTTCGGTTTTGCAAACCTATGCCCTACCAGCGGCTACAGCATCCTATTTTTTCAATTCTAACACTGTCTGGCTTTTGCCGGACAGCAAACCTTATTTTCTCTAAAAAATCCCTCATGGAGTGTGTTTATCAAGTTTCCATGAGGGATCTGACTCAACTGATCTTGGACTGCCTGTTGTACAAATCGAATTCGAAATCCTGCTGCAGCCAAAATCTAAAAAACTTAGTTACTGAACAAAGCAGTGGATAAATATCTGTCGCCAGAATCCGGAAGAAGTACTACGATATTCTTGCCTTTGTTTTCCGGTCTCTTTGCCAAAATAGTTGCTGCTTTTAATGCTGCACCGGATGAAATACCAACTAATACACCCTCGCTTACTGCAAATGCTCTTCCCTCGTCAAAAGCATCCTCATTTTCAATTGGAATGATCTCATCATAAACGGAAGTATTCAAAGTATCCGGAACAAATCCTGCACCGATTCCCTGAATCTTGTGTGCGCCTGCTTTTCCTGTAGAAAGAACTGCACTTGTTGCAGGCTCAACTGCTACAACTTTGACATTTGGATTCTGCTCTTTTAAGTACTCACCAACACCTGTTATGGTTCCGCCTGTACCAACGCCGGCTACAAAAATATCTACTTTTCCGCCTGTCTGCTCCCAGATTTCCGGTCCGGTTGTTGCCTTGTGTGCTGCCGGGTTTGCAGGGTTTACGAACTGACCTAAAATAACGGCTCCCGGAATCTCTTTTGCAAGTTCATCCGCTTTTGCGATTGCACCTTTCATTCCCTTAGCGCCCTCTGTCAAAACAAGCTCTGCGCCGTATGCTTTCAAAAGATTTCTACGCTCAACACTCATGGTATCCGGCAGTGTTAAGATTGCTCTGTATCCTTTGACCGCTGCAACTGCTGCAAGACCGATACCTGTGTTACCGCTGGTTGGTTCAATAATGGTTGCGCCCTCTTTTAAAATACCTTTTTTCTCTGCATCCTCGATCATTGCCAATGCAATTCTGTCCTTTACAGAACCGGCCGGGTTAAATGCCTCAAGTTTTACTAAAATGGCTGCGTCTGTCACGCCTGCTTTTGCAGCATATCTGCTTGCGTTTACGATTGGTGTTTTTCCTACTAACTCTAATGTGCTTGATTTGATATCACTCATGTTTATATCCTCCTTGTTTTGCGAAGCAAAATGCGACTGTTCCTACAGGAGCAGAGGATTTAGCCTCCTTGTTTTTGCGATACATTTTTGCTTTCCTATGCCTGCATGCTTTATTTTTGCTGAAATTTTCTTTTTGCATTTTCTGCGAAAAAAAAAATGGCAGGCATCATATGCACGACACCTGCCTAAGTTACACGTTCTTACTTATCGGGTACACAATGCATATGAAAAATAAACCGTACTCATACATACAGCCTTACAACAGCAACAACACATCATATGATTTTTCTGTGTTCTTAATTCTGTGTTTCTCATATCATTGTCTCCTTTCTCATTTCCTACTAAACATATATGAATATGTGTTTATAATTGAATTATAGCGATTGACACCTTTACTGTCAACTGTTTTTTTATCATTTTTGCAATTCTTTTCGTCAGGATACATTTTTCTGTTCGCTTACATTGCATTGCGATCACGACGTATGACTGCTGCTCTTTTTGATTCAGCTTGCAGCTTTTATGGTATCTGCCGGAAGTACTTCTGCGATGCGCTCCAGCGCCTCTTTTAACGTACTTTGCGGACAAGCCACGTTGATCCGCTGGAATCCTCTGCCACATTTTCCAAAGATTCTTCCACTATCCAACCAGAGCTTTGCCTTGTGAACGATCAAATCTTCCAACTCCTGCGCGCACAATCCAAGGCCGTTAAAATCAAGCCAGATCAGATACGTTCCCTCATGTTCCACCATGTTCACGCCCGGAAGATTTTTTTCCACAAATTCTTTTGTAAAAGCGATATTGCCAGCCACATATTTTTTCATCGCCTGATACCACTCTTCCCCATCCCGGTAAGCCGCCTCACATGCCACAAGTCCAGCTGCATTGAGCTGACTGTATCCGGCTGCAGCCAACTGTTTTTTGAATGCATTTTTCAGTTTCTGGTTCGGGATAAAAATATTAGAAGTCTGCAGACCAGCCAGATTAAACGTTTTGCCCGGTGAAGTGCAGGTAATGGTGCACTCCTCATATTCCTTTTTCAGATTTGCAAAAACCTGATGTTTTCCCTGAAAAACAAAATCTGCATGAATCTCATCGCTCACAACGATCACGTGATGTCTGCAGCAGATATCTCCAATTGTCTCCAACTCCTCCTTTGTCCACACTCTTCCAACCGGATTATGCGGATTGCAAAGGAAAAAAAGTTTTACTCCTTCCTCTGCGATTTTTTTCTCAAAGTCTGCAAAATCAATATGATAGCGATTGTCCTCTCCCAGAAAAAGGTCACTGCTTACGATTTTTCTTCCATTATCTGAAATCACTTCTGAAAAAGGATAATATACCGGTGACTGAATCAATACTGCATCTCCCGGATCTGTATATGCTTTTACGGACAACGCCAGTGCCATTACGATTCCCGGTGTTTTCACGAGCCAGTCTTCCTGCACTTCCCAGTCATGATGTCTCTTGAGCCAGCCCTTCACTGCCTCGAAATAAGATTCCTGTCCGTCACTGTATCCGAAAATGCCATGCTGCACCTGTCTGATCAATGCATCCTGCACATAAGATGATATCTGAAAATCCATATCTGCTACCCAGAGTGGCAGCACATCTGCCGGCATTCCTCTTTTCACTGCAAAATCGTACTTTAAGCAATTCGTATTTCTTCTGTCTGTAATTTTGTCAAAGTCAAGATTTCTTTCTGCCATGTTGCACCTCTGGTTTCTTCTATTTGTAATATATTTCCATGTTCTGTTATTGGTTATAGCGATTTCCTACTGTTTCTGTAGGTCTTATTGGATATATACATCATAGCAGGTTTTGGGAATTTGACATAATTCATTTTAAGTCGCGACCACCCCTACAAGGGGTGGCTCGAGATGCGGGCTATAAGCCCTTGTT
>OGGF01000148.1_pt1 | contig 55568 bp, 53 predicted proteins | sample 1571211 | NCBI WGS metagenome assembly OGGF01 (sample SAMEA2582020, study PRJEB24529) | metagenome | biome: Human gut stool | place: China | collected 2011 | reverse complement strand
AGAATTGTAGATTGATGATTTTGTATGAATAAGGAGCGAACTGAATTGAACAAAGGAAATGTTATAGAAATTAGATGTAAAAAATGCAACAAGTTAATGATGGAATACTTTGTATGCGGTGATGATTTCGCTGTGGCACTTCAGAATATTGGAATTAAGTGTGACAGATGCAAGCGAGTGATGATACTTAAGAAGTATTCCGAGGGAATGATGAAGGAACATTCTGAGAATGGGACTTTCAGAATATAATGATTGAAAATTAAATTACAGCCCACCTGATAAGGGCACATCGAAAGATGGAAGCACCAGAGACGCAGGGGAAACGAACAGTATTTATGATACTGGTTTCCTCGTGCGTCTTTTTTGTGATGTAAAGGGTAATCCGACTTGTTCGTTTCCAAGGGCGGCAAGGAGGATTTATGAGCAGTAAAGCACAGACAAGAGAAAAGGATTATGAGAGAGGAATACGAATTGCTGACAGGAGAAAGGCGATAGGATTATCACAGGATGAGTTAGCTCATAGAGTAGGTATAGGCAGACAAGCATTATCTGCGATTGAAAATGGTGGAGATTTTAAGACACAGACATTAGATAATCTGGCAATCGTACTTGGTGTATCTGTTGATTTCATAATGTATGGAAAGAATGAAGAAAATTCAGAACTATTATCTGAGGCAATGGATGTTCTTTCAGATATGGATGAATTGCAGATAAGACAGTGTCTTGCAATGATGAAAGCAATGAAAAGCGTGTCAGTTGAAAAGTGATTGTCGTGTTTACACGACATAATTGTCGCCTGTACACGGTCGGCAATTAAGGTGTGGCAGATTACAATATACTTGTGCTTGAGATACAGCACAGAGTTTGAAAGCGGCGTGCACAATGCTTTCTTTAATATTTCAATTAAGGAAGGTAATAGCCATGAAAAAGTATAACGGAAAAGAACTTTACAAAGGACTTTTGTTTATAAAGTCAATGATGAGTATGAATAATGTGAACCGACAGAAAGAACTTGATCAGACATATGCTTTAAGTGTGGGAATTGAGTGTGATCAGACTGTTGTAGATGATGGAGCATCTACATCGGTTGACAGACCTCAGATGCGTCAGCTGATGGAAATTCTTGAGATTTCAGATTACAAGGTACTTGTCGTAGAAGATATTTATGAGATTACAAGAAATCCGGAAGATTTAAAGTCAATGATGGATCGCATAAATGATTTGGGTGTGACAATATTTGACCTTGGTACTATGAGTGCGAGGTACAACAATTATGCGATTGAGTGTTAGGAATTCAGGCAGGTATTCCTACATTGTATTTGCTTCTGAAACAGTGGTATTTGATGACTATGGGAAGCCAGTCATCAAATGCCCAACAGAGGCTGAGGCAGTGGAATACATCATGAATCGGTTAGAGAGTGAGGTTATTCAGGATGATATATGATATTTATGCAGTTGGTAATACTTTGAGAAGTATTAGAAATAAATATGGATATACACAGAATGATATGGCGGAGAGCCTTGATGTAAGTTATATTCATTATTCGCAAATTGAGCAGGGAAGACATCGGATGAGTCTGGAACTTATGCTGAAGATTGTAACAAAGTATGGAGTAGATCCTAATACATTGTTTGGAATTGAAAGCAGGGAAAAACATGAGAATAAAGATTTGTCTGTATTGGAAGATAAATTGCAGATGCTTAAACCAAATGATAGAGAATATGCAATGTCTACATGTTTGATTTTTATTGAAGGCTTAGAGGCAAGAAAGGAAGTGGTTTGAAATGAGAAGAGCAGGAAGAAAGAAAAAGCCACTGACCATACAGCCGATAAAGTGTGTTGTGATGTTGTCTTCTGATGAGGAGAATGACTGTATTGCAGCAGAGAAAAAGGAAAATAAGCAGTTGAAACGAATCATGGAATTTGCTGACAATAACAATCTTATTCCTATGAAAGTATTCCGAAGAGGAATTTTTGGACGACGATTAAGGGATGAAGTGTTTTATAAGGCAATAAGATATATGAGAGCAGGAAAGGCAGATGCGCTTATCGTAACAAATCTCGATGCTATTTCAGACGGAATAGCAGATTCTTATTTAAAAATAGGAGCAGTAAGGGAAGCTGGGTATAGATTATTCAGTGTAGATGAGAAGGAACCCAAGGTTGACTTGTATATTCCACCAAAGAGAGGTGATCTGCAGTGAAGATAAAGAGAAATATGATTGTGTGGGCTGAATTAAAAAGTGGACTCAGGCATATACAAGCTGGAAGGAGACCATGTATTGTAATAAGCTGCGACAAAGCAAACGGAAAATCACCTGTATACACAGTTGTTCCGGGGACAACTAAGTTGAAAAAGGATTATATTCCAGTACATTTCAATATTGAGCCTTCAGAAATTAGAGGATTTTTAAGACATACAACAATGTTTTTACCGGAGCAGCTTGTCACAATAAATGAGGAACAGATAATACAGACTGCCGGGATGATTGTCAGCACAGATGCAATAAAAAAGGTTGATGCGATGTTAGTCAGACAGCTGCAGATTGGAGAATATGATGGATGATGAAAATGAATTAGAGAATCAGAGTATAGATATTCCTATATGGAAGCGATATTTGCTTTCTGTAACTGAAGCGGCACAGTTTTATCACATTGGTGAAAAGAGACTTAGACAAATTGTAGATATCCATCCAAATGGGGAGTTTTATCTGTTAGTAGGAAACAAAGTTTTGTTTAAGAAAGAGAAATTTGAGCAATTTCTGGCAGAGTCAACTGCAATTTAATATGTAAAGTAGTAGAAAAGGGGGCACAAATGTGGTACAATAACCATGCTAGGGCTCTCTTTTTTGAAAGGAGACAAAGCTATGAGTGAGAAAAGACGAGATAATCGCAATAGAATTCTTCACGAAGGAGAGTACCAGAGAGCAGATGGACGTTATCGTTTTAGATATGTAGATATTCATGGAAATGAAGGGAATTTATATAGTTGGCGTTTGGACCATAATGATCCTATACCTAAAGGAAAGAAAATGGAGCTTTCTTTAAGAGAAAAGGAAAAACAGCTGGAACAGGATATGTTTAACGGACTTGTTCCAGGAGGTGGAGGACTTACAGTTCTTGAATTAGTGGAGAAATATGTAAGTCTTAAAATAGGGGTCAGACAGAGTACTTATGCTGGTTATAAGACGGTAATTAATCTGCTGAAAAAAGATGATTTTGGCAAAAAAAGAATCGACAAAGTGAAATTATCGGATGCGAAAGCCTGGTTGATCAAGCTTCAGAGGGTAGATGGAAAAGGTTATAGTTCAATTCATACTATCCGGGGAGTATTAAGACCGGCATTTCAGATGGCGGAAGAAGATGACTTGATTCGCAAAAATCCATTTGGCTTTGAACTGGTCAATGTTATTGTGAATGATAGTGTGAGAAGAGAAGCTGTCACAAGAAAGCAGGAGCGGGAATTTCTAAGATTCATAAAAGAAGATGCGCATTTTTGCAAGTACTATGATGCAATATTTATTCTCTTTAACACAGGACTTCGTATATCAGAGTTCTGTGGGCTTACAAAATCAGATTTGGATTTTAAAAACAAAAGAATACGGGTAAATCATCAATTACAGAGAACAAGTCAGATGCAGTATATCATTGAAAAGCCTAAGACAGAAAGTGGCGAGAGATATGTTCCAATGTCTGATGAGGTGGTGGCTTGTTTCAAGAGAATACTTAAGGACAGGGTCAATCCCAAAGTTGAACCGATGGTTGATGGAATGACAGGATTTTTATTCCTTGATAAGAATGATATGCCTATGGTGGCATTACATTGGGAAAAGTATTTCCAACATATTCGGGAAAAGTACAATAGCATATATAAGGTTCAGATGCCGCCGATTACACCACATGTGTGTCGCCATACATTTTGTTCTAATATGGCTAAGTCGGGAATGAATCCGAAGATGCTTCAGTATATTATGGGACACTCGGATATCAGTGTTACGATGAATACCTATACTCATGTTAAATTTCAGGATGCACAGGAAGATTTTCAAAAAGCAATTAATTCATAATGACCTGATGAAAATGAGAGAAAAATGGCTGAATGCCAGTATTTATCTTAATCCCCAATTTCTTACCTGTCGATTCCCAATGGCAGATTTGCCTTTGGTACAGACTTGAAATTTACCAAAGTTTTTACCAAAATTGATGACAAAAATATGCAAAGATATGCCAAAATATGCCAGAATAAGTGAAAAATGAAGAAAGGTAAAAAGGCTTGAAAAGCCCGAAAATACTGGAAATATGAGAAAAATCAAGATTTTATTTGTTTGCCACGGCAACATCTGCCGCAGCACCATGGCGCAGAGCGTCTTCGCTCACTTAGCAGCGCAGGCGGATTTATCTCAATATTTTGAAATTGACTCCGCTGCGACAAGCCGTGAGGAGATCGGCAACACGCCGCATTATGGAACAGTGAATAAGCTAAGGCAGGAGAACATTCCGTTGATTCCACATAGAGCGAGGCAGATGACGAGAAATGACTATCTCTACTACGATTATCTGATCGGCATGGATACCGCCAATATCCGCAATATGATACGGATCGCCGGTGGAGAGGACAGTCAGGGAAAAATCTACAAAATGCTGTCTTTTGCTGGATATGAGCGCACGCATCGATTGTCGGAAGCGAGAGATGTCGCGGATCCGTGGTATACCGGGGATTTTGAAGCGACTTATCAGGACGTGAAAAACGGCTGCGAAGGTTTACTCACGTATTTAAAAGAACAGAAGGAAGGACTGCTGTGATGAAAATCAGGCGCGACTTGAGTGTTGCGCTGCATTTTTATAATAGTTTGTTCGGAAATGAGGAATCTTATGGAAACAAGAATCGCATTAATTGGAATTATTGTGGAAAATCCGGAATCAATTGAGACTTTAAATCATCTTTTACACGAATATGGGAAGTACATCATCGGTCGAATGGGGATTCCGTACAGAGAGCGTGGAGTCAACATCATCAGCGTGGCAATCGATGCACCACAGGATGTGATCAATGCCCTGTCTGGAAAAATCGGGCGGCTGGATGGAATCGGCGCCAAAACCGTTTACTCGAATATTATGGGAAACAGTGAAAAATAAGAAAAAAGTTAAAGAAAATTTTTTATGAAGCACAAGGTAACAAAAACGAAAAAAATTATAATAATTATTGCAGCCATTTTAGTAGTGCTGTTTGGCTGCTCTGCGATTTATCTTGGAAACTATTATCATAGTGTGGACGTTGAAAAATATATGAGCAGTTCACCGGAGGCAGCAGTTGAAAAATTTGACGACGGCTGGTTTTTTGATGGAGCGGGCGAGGAAAAAGCGCTGATTTTTTATCCGGGAGCGAAGGTGGCAACAGAGGCATATGCGCCAATCATGTATGAATTAGCGGAAAACGGAATCGACTGTTTTCTTGTTGACATGCCATTTCATATGGCGTTTTTTGGAATGAACCGCGCAGAAGATATCATGCAGGAATATGATTACAAAGAGTGGTATCTTGGCGGGCATTCTTTAGGCGGAGCCATGGCTGCAAATTTTGCAGCAGATCATGCGGATGACATCTCGGGACTACTTCTTTTGGCTGCTTATTCGACAAAAGATTTATCGGCTTCCGATATGTCGGTCGTCACAGTCTATGGCAGCGAGGACGGCGTGCTGAACATGGACAAGATCGCAGCAGGACGGGAACTTATGCCGGCAGATTATAAGGAAATCTGCATCGAAGGTGGAAATCATGCGCAGTTTGGAAGCTATGGAATACAAAAAGGCGACAAAACAGCCACAATTTCAGCCGAGGAGCAGTGGAAACAGACAGTGGAGGCATTCCTCTCAGAAAATCTTATATTGAATTAGCTTAAAAAGAGGATAGACAGCAGAAGCTATCTATCCTCTGAAAATGCATATTTTATGCGGTTTTAGATTAACCAAAATATCTATCAAGTAAGCCTTTCAGAGCCTTGCCATGTCTAGCCTCATCCCTAGCCATTTCATGAACGGTATCGTGGATTGCGTCAAGATTATTTTTCTTAGCACATTTAGCTAAATCAAATTTTCCGGCTGTAGCACCGAACTCGCAGTCAACTCTCCATTTTAAGTTGTCTTTTGTAGTAGCTTTCATATTCGGCTCTAAGTCTTCACCTAACATTTCAGCAAATTTTGCTGCATGCTCTGCTTCTTCGTAAGCAGCTTTCTCCCAGTAAAGACCGATTTCAGGATATCCCTCACGATGAGCGATACGTGCCATGCAAAGATACATACCAACTTCTGAACATTCACCCTCGAAGTTTGCTTTTAACTGATCGAAGATGTATTTTTTGTCTTCTTCACTGATTTCTGGATTGTTTTTTACTGTGCTTGCATATACACCATATTCATGCTCTGCTGCAAGAGTAAGTTCGCCTTCTACTTTCTTGAACTTGTCAGCGCCTACATGACAGACTGGACATTCTGCTGGTGCTGCCTCTCCTTCGTAAACATATCCACATACTGTACAAACCCATTTTGTCATAATTTTGTTCTCCTTTTCATATTTGAATTTTTAGTAATTAATAATAGTAACTATTACTGATTTTAATTTAAAAAATATATTTTGTCAATACTTTTTTATGATTTTTTTTTGTTTCTGCAAAGCTTTTGCAGTTAACAAAAGCAGGCGATTGCTTCTTCGCCAGACAGGCTAACAGCTTTGCTTACAGTCTGCGCATTTTCCATAAAAATATGTAATATGACCTTCAATTTCGCCGTCAAATCCCTGATTGGCAAGGACATTGATGTGATCCAGTCCTTCTACCGAAAGATCTAAAACACTTCCACAATGTTTACAGATAAAATGATAATGTGGAGCCGGATTCCCGTCAAACCGGTCAGGACCGATACCGGTGGATAACTTCTGGATCTCGCCGATGTCGGAAAGCAATGACAGATTGCGGTATACAGTGCCAAGGCTGATATTTGGAAATTCTTCTTTGATACCAAGATATACGGTCTCAGCAGTAGGGTGGTCATATCTGCCGGCAAGGAAAGTCTTGATGGCTTCGCGTTGTCTACTATATTTTAGCATTATAATCACCCTTTCTTTTTAATAATAGTAATTGTTACTGATATTATAATAGCAAAAGAAGATTCTTTTGTCAAGCAATTCTTCTTGTAATGAAAAGTCACATTGGAACAAAAATTATATATTTTATTATTAGAAAGAGCAGAAATTTTTTTGAAACCTGAAAAATCAGACATATTACAACAGAAAAAAGAATATATATAGTAGCAACAAAATAAATGCCGGGAGCATCCGATGGCAGGAATCAAACGTTTTATTACATATATATATGCATACGAAAACGGAGCAAAGGGGATGAACGCAGGATTTGCAAAAGTGGAGATCAGGGGAAATGAATGCAGGATCGAAGTGCATCTGCGGGGCATCCCGATTCGGATGGAAACGGATGAGGTATATCTGTTTAAAGAGGAGGAAGGGCAGATACTTGCTTTTCCAATGGGAGAGATGAGGATGATAAAAGGAAGTGGAGATTACGGAACGGTTATAAAGGCAGATCAGATCGGTGGGTCAGAGTATTCTTTTGCCCAAATGGAAGGCATGGTTTTTACTAATAAAGAGGGAACGATCGCTATGACACGCTGGGCAGAAGGAAAACCTCTTGCAGTCACCGCAGAAAATATAAGGCGCTGGGAGCCACCGAAGCTTGATGAGGAGGAACTGCACGCCACGGAAATGCCAGTGCGCAATATTTTTCCGAAATTTGTCTGGGGAGATCTGTGGGAGAGATTAAAAGGAACATATCCTTATTTTACACTGCCGGGAGATGAAGCGGTCGAGTGCGTCCGTATCGAGTTGAAGGATCTGCGGGAGCTGCCACGAAAGTACTGGTATCTCGGAAACAACAGCTTTTTACTGCATGGATTTTTTAATTACCGGTATCTGGTGCTGGGCAAACTCGAAGAAGAAAAATGGTTTATCGGCGTTCCGGGTATTTATGAGCAGCAGGAACGTGTAATGGCAGCAATTTTCGGTTTCCCTGAATTTTTGACGACGGATCCGGGAAACCGTTTTGGTTACTGGTATCACACGCTGGACGAATAAACCATATGCCACAATTGCTGAAAAATCAGGGATTCTGCTTAGGGTTTAAGATGCCATAGCGGATATGGTCTTTCCATTTTCCCTGGATCAGAATACTGTCACGTTCAATTCCTTCCTCAAAAAAACCTGTGGCAAGGAGCAGTTTTCTTGAGGCAGTGTTATCCGGCATACAGCGGGCAGTGACTTTGTGGAGCCCAAGACCGTAGAAGGCGACAGACAGCGCCAGTGACAGCGCTTCCCTCGCATAACCGTGGTGCTGATAAGCCTCGTCGAATTTATAGCCGACCTCACTGGAAAAATAAGGCATTTTTATAATGTTATGCAGACAGACCGTGCCAATGATTTTGGAAGGATTTTCTTTTAAAAACACATAAAAGCGCACGCTGGAAAGCTTGAGCGCAAGCTTTAACTCACACTTTGCCAATGTCTGCTGGAAATCAAGCGTGTAATAATTTTCAGGAGCCTTCGGCTCATATTTTTCGAAGCAGGAGCGGTTGCGGTACAAAAAATCCTGAATCTCCGTCAGATAATCGGTGGAGGGAAGCTTTAACAGCAGACGCTCCGTTTCATAGGAAAAGGAAAGCCCGGAAGGCAGTTTTATATTTTGAAACATAAAAAAGACCTCGCATATAATGAATTTTTTATTGCTGGAATAAGACACGGGCAAGCAGCAACAATTTTCTTGTATGATATTATATACGACAGAAGAAGAAAATGCCAAAAGTTTTATCTTATGTTATACTGAAAAAAACGTAATGATGTTTTAAATTTACAGACACAGGGAAAGAATGAAGATGACTCAGGAAGAAAAGTATATGAAGGCAGCCATCCGCGAGGCGAAAAAAGCATATGCCCTGGATGAGGTGCCGATCGGCTGCGTGATCGTGCAGAACGATACGATCATTGCAAGAGGATATAATAGAAGGAATACCGAAGGAAATACATTGGCGCATGCAGAGCTGACCGCGATCAAAAAAGCAAGCAAAAAGACAGGAGACTGGCGCTTGGAGGACTGCACAATGTATGTGACCTTAGAGCCGTGCCAGATGTGCGCCGGAGCGATCGTGCAGAGCCGCATGAAAAAAGTGGTCATTGCAACAATGAACCCGAAGGCGGGATGTGCGGGTTCGGTACTGAATCTTTTGCAAATGGCAGAATTTAATCATCAGGTGGAGATTGAAAGAGGAGTTTTAGAGGAAGAGTGCTCGAAAATGCTGTCTGATTTTTTCCGGGAGCTTCGGGAAAAGAAGAAAAAAGACAAAGTGGCAGAACAGAAAACAGATAATAGATAACAGAATCCAGACGGACTCTTGACAATGAATAGTGTTATAAGCTATACTTAAATCTCCGAGCAGCCGGGGTGGCAGCGGTACCCTGAACCAGCAATCCGCTATAGCTGGGGTGATATCAAACTGAGGGTTATCTCTTTGCGGAGCAGCCCTTCATAAGTGGCGTTGACGTATGGGTCTTACGCAACAGGAATTTACGAACCGGGTCAGGTCAGGAATGAAGCAGCCCTAAGTAAAAGCTCTTGTGTGCCGTGAGGGTGCCTGGACCGAGTTAACTGTGGAGGTAACGTCCGTGGACTGGATTCGAAGGGCGATGCTCGGATTTAAAATTTAAGAACAGAAATTGGAAAGAGCCGCAGCAGTCATACTACGACTCTTTTGTTATAAAAATAGACAATCGCGAAACTCTTATTTAGCGTATGAAGATTGTGAAGAATTAACATACAAAAAGGAGAAGAAAACAAATGTGGGACAAAGTAAGAAGAAAGATTTTCGATGCGTGCGATCTGATGGACATGATCATGGCAGCAGTGGTTGTTGTAGGAATTTTAATTGCTACCATTGGAATTTTTCCACAGATAACAGAGCTGTGGAGCCATAGAACAGACACAGTCGCATTTCTGAAATTTTTAGATGCAGTGCTCGGCGTTGTCATCGGCGTGGAATTTTTGAAAATGTTATGTAAACCAAATACAGAGAACATCATCGAAGCACTTATTTTCGTGATCGCGCGTCACATGATCGTTCAGACGACGACAGCAGGGGAAGATCTGATTTCCGTTATCAGTATCTGTATGTTATTTTTGTTCCGCCGTTTTATGCTTGCAACAAAGCCGGACAAGGAACATCATGTTCCGGATTTTGTGAAAGCAATCAAGGTAGCGCAGTCCTCTGATTTTCAGGAAGCGCTGAAAGAGACAGACGAACATGAGACAATTTCTCAGCAGAAAAAATAAAACTGCATTTATTTGAATACAAACATTGAATTTCCAAAAAACTGCTATATAATGTAAGCATGTCACGGCGAAAAACGCCAGAAATCGTGTTTATCCGGTACATAGACGCGGTTTTAGAGAAAAAGAAAAGTGAGGAAAATAAAATGTTTGGATTTGGTCAGTTAATTGACATCTTGAAAAAGAACCCGAAAAAAATTGTTTTTACAGAAGGAAATGATCCTCGTATCTTAGAGGCAGCTTCCAGACTTCTGGCAAGCAATTTCTTACATCCGATCTTAGTTGGTAACCCGGATGAAATTGCAAAAGTAGCAGAGGAGAGCGGTTTCAATATCCGTGGAGCAGAGATCATCGATCCAATGAAGTATGACAGATTTGATGAGATGGTTGAGATGTTCTGCGAACTTCGTAAGAGCAAAGGTGTTACACCAGAGCAGGCAAGAGGAATTCTTTCCCAGGCAAACTACTTTGGTACAATGTTAGTAAAAATGGGAGTTGCTGATTCCCTTCTTGGTGGAGCAACATACTCCACAGCAGATACAGTACGTCCTGCATTACAGTTAATCAAAACAAAACCAGGTAATACGATCGTATCTTCCTGCTTCATCATGGTTCGTCCGGCTGCTACAGGCGAGAACGAAGTACTTGCAATGGCTGATTGTGCAATCAACATTCACCCAACAGAAGATGAATTAGTAGAGATCGCTGGCGAGACAGCAGAATGTGCCAGAATCTTCGGTATTGATCCAAAGGTTGCATTCTTAAGCTACTCAACACTTGGTTCCGGTAAGGGTGAGGATGTTGACAAGATGCGTAACGCAGCAGCAAAAGCAAAAGAGAAATATCCAGAACTTCCAATCGAAGGAGAGATCCAGTTCGATGCAGCTGTTTCTCCACGTGTTGCACGTACAAAATGTAAAGATTCCAAGGTTGCAGGACATGCAAATACATTTGTATTCCCTGACATCAACGCTGGTAACATTGGTTACAAGATTGCTCAGCGTCTTGGTAACTTTGAAGCTTACGGACCAATCTTACTTGGTTTAAATGCACCAATCAACGATCTGTCCCGTGGATGCAACGCTTCAGAAGTATATTCTATGGCAATCATCACAGCAGCACTTGCTTAATTGCAATTGATCGGAACATAATAATAAGAAAGAACCGTATGCGAAGAGCGTTTGAAAGAATGTTTTCGTGTGTCGGTTCTTTTTTTGTTATGGCGACGACCGCTAATCGGAGCGAGATTCGCAGAGCATATCTCGTCTCTGTGATTGGAAACACTTGAATCGTGAAATGGTATTTTGAATTTATATATGATTTTCGCAGACTGGATCATATAATTAGAATACGTGGATGAAACTGGAAAAGTATCAGATAATGCGTGGATAACTATGTGGATAATGTGAATAAGTCGGTGAATATAGATAAATAATATTAATTGTTATACAATTAAAAAGAAATACGAAAAGAATTATAAAATGGAAATATATCTTTTTCTTTGATTGTATAGTAGAATATGTGTGCAATTCAAATAATAGGAAAAAAAGATTTGCAGAAAATAACAAATGAATCAAACAGAGGAAAAAACAATGTTTAAAAATGCAGGACGTGTAAAACGCACAATAGAAGAATATTTTGTACTTACCGTGGCAACGCTTATTCTGGTTGTCGGCGTGTATGTATTCAAGTTCCCGAATAACTTTTCTTTCGGTGGAGTGACTGGTATTGCGGTCGTTTTGAGCGCCATTATGCCGACAACCCCTGGAAATATCACATTTATTATCAATATGGCACTGCTTGTGCTGGGATTTATTTTTCTTGGAAAAAGTTTTGGAATCAAGACTGTCTATGTCAGTGTGCTGATGTCAGTTGGGTTAAGTGCAGCGGAGAAATGGTTCCCAATGTCTGCGCCACTCACCTCACAGCCGGTGCTGGAACTGATCTATGCGATCGTGCTTCCAGCGGCGAGTTCAGCCATCTTATTTAATGTCGGAGCTTCCGGTGGTGGTACGGATATTATCGCCATGATCTTAAAGAAATACACGAAACTGAATATCGGAGGTGCGCTGTTTCTGGTAGACCTGTTTATTGTACTTGCATCCTGCCTTGTCTTTGATGCGCAGACAGGTCTGTTTTCCCTCTGCGGACTTCTGGCAAAATCACTGGTGGTCGACAATGTGATCGAGAGTATTAACATGTGCAAATACTTCACCATTATCTGCAATGATCCGGAACCAATCTGTGAGTTTATCACCCGGAAGTTAAACCGCAGTGCAACGGTATATCATGCCGAGGGTGCTTATCAGCATAACGACAAAGCAGTTATTCTCTCTGTTATGAAGCGAAGCCAGGCTGTGGAACTCCGTAACTTCATCCACGAAAACCAGCCGTCCGCTTTCATTGCGATCACCAACAGCAGTGAGATTATCGGAAAAGGTTTCCGCGGCTTAAACTAAAATCAAAAATACTGCGAAGCTGGCAAAAGCAGTCAATACTTCGAAAATACCCGAAAGTTTGCGGACATAGCGAAAGTATGTTAGAATAGCAAACATATGGGATGGATGAATTTTACAGAAATTTGTTCAAAAATGAAAAGTTTTGTGACTGGCAGAAAGTCGGGCGACAGAACAGGAGAAAACAGGAGAAGGATTTCATGAAAATTTGGGAAGATGAGAAACAGGTGTACATCAGAGCGAGCATGGAGCGCAATACGCCGGAACAGAATGCAGCGCTCAAAGAGCGTTTAGAACAGATCGACTGGTCGATTTTAGAACATATCCAGAGAAAAGAGACTGTGAATGAGCGCGGTGTGTTCGCACCGTTAGAAGCAGTGGAAGTGCCGGAGATCGAGGCGCGCAGAGACGAGTTTAAAGCAGCAGGACTGGATGCAATCCGGGCAGGAAAAGTAGGAGCAGTGCTTTTAGCTGGCGGACAGGGAACAAGACTGGGGTTGGACAGACCGAAGGGAACATTAAATATCGGTGTGAACCGGGAACTTTATTTATTCGAGCAGCTTTTCCGTAATCTGATGGATGTGACGGATGAAGCCGGTGCTTACGTTCCAATGTACATTATGACAAGCAATATTAATCACAAAGATACCGTTACTTTTTTTGAGGAGCATCATTATTTTGGCTATCCAAAAGACTATGTAAAATTTTTCATTCAGGAGATGGTTCCGGCATGTGACCACGAGGGACGTGTCTATATGGAATCTGATACCGAGGTGGCAATGTCTCCAAACGGAAACGGTGGATGGTTTGGTTCCATGGTGAGCGCAGGATTATTAGATGACATCCACGCAAGAGGACTTGAATGGATCAATGTGTTTGCAGTGGACAACTGCTTACAAAGAATTGCGGATCCGCTATTTATCGGCGCAACAATCGTTTCTGGCTGCGAGAGTGGAGCGAAGGTAGTGTGCAAGGCGGCACCGGATGAAAAAGTTGGCGTGCTTTGTACTGAGGATGGAAAACCATCTATCGCAGAGTATTATGAGATGACGCAGGAGATGGCAACTGCAAGAAAAGAGAATGGAGATCTGCTTTACGGCTTTGGCGTGATCTTAAACTATCTTTTCTCTGAAAAAAAATTAGAGCAGATCGCAGACGCACGTATGCCGATCCATGTGGTGGAGAAGAAAATTCCTCATATTGATCTGGAAGGAAATATGGTGAAACCGGAGCAGCCAAACGGATACAAGTTTGAAACTTTAGTGCTGGATATGGTACATATGATGGATGACTGCATTCCATATGAAGTTGTGCGTGAAAAAGAGTTCGCGCCGATCAAGAATCTCCATGGTGTCGATTCGCTGGATACGGCACGTGAGTTATTAAAAGGCTGTGGAGTGGAGCTGTAGATCACAGCAATTTTCACAGAGGATTTACAAAGAGAGCAAATAGCTTTGGAAAATAAGCAAAAAAGAACATGAAAACAGCGTAAAATGGGCGTTTGGTGGTGATACTGCCAGACGCCTGTTTTGTGCAAAAAACCTAAGAAAATCCAAGAAATTTCGAGAAAACCACTGAAAAAGCATAAAAATAGCCAAGAAGATACAAGACTCAAAAAAGAATATTGAACATATTGCACAACAAATACAGAAGAATTTTCAAGAAAGAAAGAAGTATTTTATATGTTTTTTTATAGGACTGGTTGCTATAATGCATCATGTAACAAGAAGTTACCAAATACATTAAGGGAGGTTTTCTTATATGAAAAAGAAAGTAGTTAGTGTAATTCTTGCAATGACAATGGTAGCATCCATGGCAATGGGATGCGGAAGCAGTTCTGATAAAACAACATCAGACAGCACAACAACCACAACAAATGATGCAGCAGCATCTACAGAGGCATCCGACGCAGCAGACGCAACAGCAGATGCAGCAAGCGGAGACTTGGCAGACAAAAAAGTAGGTGTATGTATTTATCAGTTCGCTGATAACTTCATGACATTATTCCGTGGAGAACTTGAGAACTACTTAATTGAACAGGGATTCTCAAAAGAAAATATCACAATCGTAGATGGTGCTAATGACCAGGCTACACAGACAAACCAGATCCAGAACTTCATCACACAGGGTGTTGACGTTTTGATCATCAATCCAGTTAACTCTTCATCCGCAGAGACAATCACAGATATGGTTGTTGAAGCTGGTATTCCTCTTGTATACATCAACCGTGAGCCAGATGCTTCTGAGGAGCAGAGATGGGCTGATAACAACTGGGATGTAACATATGTTGGATGTGACGCTCGTCAGTCCGGTACATATCAGGGCGAAATGATCGCTGATCTTGGTCTTGATACAGTTGATATGAACGGAAACGGTAAGATTGACTACATCATGATCGAAGGTGACCCAGAGAACGTTGATGCTCAGTATCGTACAGAGTACTCTATCAAAGCTCTTGAAGATGCTGGATTAGAAGTAAACTGCTTAGACGATCAGGTTGGTATGTGGGATCAGGCTACAGCTCAGCAGTTAGTAGCTAACTCCTTAAGCCAGAATGGTGATGACATCGAAGTTGTATTCTGTAACAACGACGCAATGGCACTTGGTGCTTTACAGGCAATTGAATCTGCAGGACGTACTGTAGGCGAAGATATCTACTTAGTAGGTGTTGATGCTTTATCAGAAGCTCTTGAAGATGTTCTTGCTGGAACAATGACAGGTACTGTATTTAACGATCACTTCTCACAGTCCCACAGTGCAGCAGACGCAGCTATCAACTACTTAAATGGTACTGGAAACGAGCACTACATTGGTTGTGACTACGTTAAAGTTACAAAAGACAATGCTCAGGAAATCCTTGACATGGTTAAATAATCAGCCATTGTAACATTGGAATAAAAGTAAAATGAAAAAAAGCGGTGCGGGTGTTTATATGGCACCCGCACTTGTCTTGAAAAAGCTAACACAAAACGATCTTAATAGATTTGATAACAAAGAGAAATATGAAAATGTCATGTATTTGAAACAGAAGAAGTAATATGGTAACAACATTCTAAATATTGACATTAAACAGATTTAAGGTCTGTATCAACATAAAATAAAACAGGTAAAACCTGAATTTGATAAAGGAGGAGCAAAATGGCTGAATATAAACTGGAGCTTAAGGGTGTTTGCAAATCTTTCCCTGGTGTAAAAGCGTTGGATAATGTACAGCTTTCGTTAAGACCAGGAACAGTTCATGCACTGATGGGTGAAAACGGTGCAGGAAAATCCACTCTGATGAAATGCCTTTTCGGTATTTACAGAATGGATGCGGGGGAAGTCATTCTGGATGGTAAGAAGATCGAGATCAACAATCCGGATGAAGCAATGAAGTATGGTATTGCAATGGTACATCAGGAGTTACAGCCGGTACCTGCAAGAAGCGTGGCAGAGAACCTTTATTTAGGACGTTTCCCAACCAAAGGATTCGGACCATTTAAGATGATCGACCACAAAACCATGTACGCAGAGACAGAGAGATGGTTAAAAGAGGTAAAAATGGATTTTGATCCAAAAGCACAGCTTGGATCTCTTTCTATTGGACAGATGCAGTCCGTAGAAATTGCAAAAGCAGTTTCCCAGCAGGCAAAAGTCGTGATCTTCGACGAGCCGACATCTTCTCTTTCTGATAACGAAGTAGAAGCGCTGTTCCGTATCATGAATGATCTGAGGGACAAGGGCGTTGCAATGGTTTACATTTCCCACAAGATGGATGAGATCAAGCGTATCGCAGATGATATCACGATCATGAGGGATGGTACCTATGTAGGAACCTGGCCGGCAGCAGAACTTACCACAGACCAGATCATTGCAAAAATGGTAGGACGTGAACTTACAAATGTATATCCACCGAAGGAGAACAAACCGGGTGAAGTGATCATGGAAGTAAAAGACTTATGTTCGATCCATGAAAAATCATTCCAGCATGTAAGCTTTGAATTGAGAAAGGGAGAGATCCTTGGATTTGGTGGACTGGTAGGTGCACAGAGAACAGAGTTAATGGAAGGTATCTTCGGTATCCGTGGTGTTGCATCCGGCGAGATTTATATGCACGGCAAGAAAACCAGGATCAAACATCCTATTGATGCAATGAATGCAGGTATTGGACTTATTACAGAGGATCGTCGTGGAAATGGTATCTTCGGATGTCTTTCCATCAAAGATAATGTAGGTGTCTCTGTATACAATAAATTCCTTAAAGCAGGATTTGTGTTAGACCACAAGAAAATCAATCAGGTTGTGGATGACAGCATTAAGAAGTTAAGCATTAAGACACCAAGTATGAAGGAGCACATCGCAAACCTTTCCGGTGGTAACCAGCAGAAGGTTATCGTAGCAAGATGGCTTGCAAATGATCCTGACGTACTGATCATGGATGAGCCGACCCGTGGTATCGACGTTGGTGCAAAACATGAGATTTATGAGATCATGAGTAATCTGGCAAAACAGGGAAAAGCAATCATTATGATCTCATCAGAAATGTCAGAGCTTCTTGGTATGGCAGACAGAATCTGCGTTATGTGTAACGGTAAACTTACCGGCGAGATTGATCAGCCGGAAGAGATGACTCAGGCAAGAGTCATGGGCTTCGCAACCAAATTCTGATAGAGGAGGACAATAGAATGGAAAAGACAAAACAGCAGAAAGCAAAAGATTTTATTATCAACAATGGCGTTATCATTGTAATGTTTATTCTGGTTATCTACACCGGATTGACATCTGATAACTTCCTTACACGAAACAACTTAATGAACATTTTGATGAACATGAGTTCACGACTTGTCATCGCCCTTGGTATTGCAGGATGTGTAATCACTGCAGGATGTGACCTTTCCGCAGGACGTATGATTGGTTTCGCAGCATGTATTGCCGGTACATTATTACAGCGTATGGATTATTCCGGAAAGTTCTTCCCGGATATGCAGCCAATGAATGTATTCTTGGCATTGATCGTTGTCATGGCAATCTGTGCAGCATTTGGTAGTATCACAGGTTTCTTCATCGCTTACCTAAGCGTACCTCCATTCATCGCTACGCTGGCAATGATGGAAATTGTTTATGGTATTTCCCTGATCTACACAGGAGCTACACCACTTGGTGGTTATGTAAAATCCTACACAGATATTGCAAACGGTAAATTCCTTGGAATCAGCTGGCTGATCTGGATCGCAATTTTGGTAGCAGTTATCACATGGTTCATCTTCAACATGACCCGTCATGGAAAATATATGTATGCAATCGGTGGTAACCCACAGGCAGCAGAAGTTGCAGGTGTTCCTGTAAAAGCAACAATGATCTTAATCTACATGAAAGCAGCAGCTATGTATGGTCTTGCAGGTTTCATGCTTGGCGCAAAAGCCGGTGGTGCATCCGTTAACTTAGGATATGGTTACGAAATGGAAGCAATCGCAGCTTGTACAATCGGTGGTGTATCCGTTACAGGTGGTCGTGGTAAAGTTTCATCCGCTATTGTCGGTGTTGCCGTATTCGAGTTATTGAAAGCGGCATTACAGTACTTAGGAGTAGATGCAAACGCACAGTACATCGCAATTGGTATCGTAATCTTCGTAGCAATCTCACTTGATATCAGAAAATACGTTGCTAAGAAATAATAAAATACAAATAATTTTGAAACATCATATGTTTTATATTATAATAATAGCGGCTGGAGCTTTTCAGCCGCTATTATTACTTAAGGGAGAAAAAGAATGACAACACAGACAATTTTAGAACAGGCAGGAATTCCATTACTTTTATTTGTAATCTGTATGTATTATGGATTGAAACTGATGATTTTGCAGGACGTTTCAACCATTCGGGGAAAGAATAAAGAACCGGTAAAAGATGAAAAGGCGTATGCAAAAAAAGGTGGAGCGCTCATTCTCTTTTTTGGTTTTGCAACACTTGTAATGACGTTTCTTCTTTTTGTGAATCTTTATGTCGCACTGGCACAGATTGTAATCTGTACGATTATTTTTGGCGTTTTGTGGAAAAAGATGAATGACAAATACGGTGCATAACTAGAAGAGAAAAAGAATAAAGGAACAGAAATTATGAACCAATATACAGTTTTACTTGTGGATGATGAGGAAGAAGTTTTTCAGGTCATCATGAAAAAACTTGACTGGGAGAGCATGGGCTTTTCCATTGCAGGTTATGCCAGAAATGGTGTGGAAGCGCTTGAAATGGCGGAGGAATTGCAGCCGGATGTGGTGATGACAGACATTAAGATGCCATATATGGACGGACTGACACTCTGCAAGAAGTTAAAGGAACTCTACCAGAAAGTGAAAGTCATTATTTTTTCCGGATTTGATGAATTTGAGTATGCCAAAGAGGCAATCAAGATTGAGGCGGAAGAGTACATATTAAAACCGATCAACTCCAATGAGTTAAAAGAAGTGTTCGAGCGGATCAAGGTGAATCTTGACAAGGAGCTGGATGAAAAAAGAAATATCGACAAGCTCCGTGAGTATTATATGGAAAGTCTTCCGGTCCTGCAGGAGAACTTTTACACTTCACTGATCGAAGGAAGAATACCGGAGGAACAGATTGATAAATATGTGAAAAACTACCAGATCAATCTGACAGGACCTTATTATGTGGTAACGGTTTTACATATCAGCACGACGAACCCGGAAAACGTACCGATCGATCCGTTCCTTTTGACTATTTCCGTAAAAAAGCTGGCGGAAGAACAGCTGACGGAAAAGTGGAACTGTAAAACAGTGACTTACCTCGGAGATATTCTTGTGATTGCACAGCTTTCCGATGTGGAGAGTGTCACACATTTTACCGATGATATGGACCGGTTCTGCAAAATGGCAAAGCGTGTCTGCAAGGCAACCGTCACAGCGGGGATCGGACATGTGTGCAACCAGCTTTCACAGCTTTCTCTTTCCTATCATGGAGCAAAGAACGCGACTTCGTACCGCGTTTTATATGGAAATACAAGGGCAATCAACATCGCAGAGATGGACCCGCAGGAGAGTGTGGATGAACACTGGGAAGAACCGTACATCCAGAAGATTTTGAAAAAAGTAAAAATGGATGAGCAGCAGCCGCTTGAGGAAGCAATCACAGAGTTTACAGCGCAGATGGCAAAAACAAGAATGTCCCTGCAGAATTACCGGATTCTGGTTATGGAGCTGATCGCGGAGATTTTCCGGTTTGGAAGCAATAACCAGATCAACATGGAGGATGTGTTTGGCAGCAATAATGACGTATACAATCAGGCATTGCAGTTAGAATCCACGGACGCGCTAGGCGCATGGCTGAAAGAAAACTGCATGAAGATGCAGCGTCAGGTGACAAATGAGCGTCAGGATACGACCAAATCTTTTGTGACCAAAGCTGTGGAATATGTGAAGGAGCATTATGCAGACCAGGAACTGAGCATTGAGACGATCTGCAGCTACCTGAATGTGAGTGCGGCATATTTTTCCACTGTTTTCAAGAAGGAAACCGGAAAAACATTTATCAATTATCTCACCGATTACCGTATGGAGCAGGCGGTGGATCTGCTTCTGACGAAAGACGAGAAAACCTATATTATTGCAGAAAAAGTGGGATATTCCGATCCAAACTATTTCAGTTATGTATTCAAAAAACAATTCGGGATGTCACCATCAAAATATAAGGCGGGCAAGTTAGGCGAAAAGTGAAAACAATAGAAAAATTTTACCGGAAAATAGCAGAATACATTGCAAAACGAGTCAAACCCCAGACGATACAGTTTACGATATCGGTTTCTTTTACCATTGTCTCTGTATGCAGTATGGGGATTCTTGGCGTGACACTTTATAATCGTTTTGTTAACCGGATGGAGGAGATGACGATCGAAAGCTCGGAGCAGCTTTTGAACCAGACGGCGATCAATTTAGAGACATATCTGCGTAACATGCGGCGAATCTCAGATGCGATGTATTACAGTGTCATTAAGGACAAGGATCTGGCGGTTGATTCCGTGGACGAGGAAATGAACCTCTTATATGAGGCAAATAAGGATAACCTCATCAGTATCGCGTGTTATACGAATGACGGAAAGCTGGTGGCTGCAGCGCCGGTCACAAACGAGAAGGATAATTCCGATATCGTGGATCAGCAGTGGTTTGTCAATGCGGTGGATCAGATGGAGAACCTTCATTTTTCCACGCCGCATGTGCAGAATCTGTTTGACAATGCAACGTACCGCTATTACTGGGTTATTTCTTTAAGTCGTGCGGTGGAACTGACGAGCAACGGAAACTCCACGCTTGGCGTTTTGCTGGTTGATATGAACTACAGCAGCATTGAACAGCTTTTTAACAAGGCGAATACCGATAACTCCTCTGAATATGTGTATCTGATGGATAGCGATGGTGAGATTATTTATCACCCGAAACAGAAACTGATTTACACGAATCTCTATGAAGAAAATAATCTGGAAGCGGTACATTATGATGATGGATCGCATCAGGAGATTTTTCAGGGAGAAAAGAGACTGATCACGGTGAAGACCGTCAGCTATACCGGCTGGAAGATCGTGAGCGTTGTGCCGATGAGCGCTTTTAATATGGGACTTTACGGCACGCGGATGTTCGTGATTATGCTTATGGCACTGTCGATTCTGACGATCATTATCATCAATCAGCTTGTGTCGGCAAGAATCGCAAAACCGTTGCAGCGTCTGAATGAATCGGTCAAAGAGTGGGAATCCGGCAATCTGAATCCTACTATCTACGTAGGAGGATCTCAGGAAGTAGAACATTTGGGAAAAACACTGCGTTCCACGGTGGAGCAGATCAACCAGTTGATGCATGATATTTTGTATGAGCAGGAAGAAAAGAGAAAAAGTGAGTTAGATGCGCTGCAGTCGCAGATCAATCCACATTTCTTATATAATACATTGGATTCCATTGTGTGGATGATCGAGGGGGAACGATATGAGGATGCGGTCTTTATGATCACGCAGCTTGCAAGCCTGTTCCGCATCAGTTTAAGCCGCGGAAAAACGATCATCAGCATTGAAGATGAGATCAAGCATGCAAAGAATTACATGAACATCCAGAAAATCCGTTACAAGAACAGTTTCGTTGTAGATTTCTCGATTGATGAGGAGATTTTACAGTGCTGTACCGTAAAACTGGTTGTGCAGCCGTTGTTGGAAAATGCGATTTATTATGGCGTGGAAGGCATGGACGGCGAAGGCGAGATCCATGTGAGAGGATACCGGAAAGAGGACGATATTTATATCGAGGTGAGCGACAATGGACTTGGCATGCCACAGGATATGGTAGAACAATTATTGACGGATAACAACCGTGTCAGAAAACATGGTTCCGGTGTGGGCGTCATCAATGTGCACAACCGTATCCGTCTGCGTTTTGGAAATCCATACGGACTTGAAATCGAGAGTATGCCGGATGAGGGTACCACGATCCGGATTCATCTGCCATACATTCCTTATGAACCGGAGAAACTCGAACTTCTGGAAAATGGAAAAATGCAGGAATTAAAAGGGGGAGAGAGCAAATGAAAAAGAATCAGATTTATTTCGGACTGCTCATCTTAGCCCTGATCGTAACCATTGTCTGGACTTCCATGGGAATGTTGGGCGTGAACAGAGTTGAAAAAACATACACTGTCTCCGTGATCGTGAACGACAGCAATAACGACCGCTGGATCGCCATGCGGGAAGGCTTGGAGCAGGCGGCAAAAGATAACTCCATTCAGCTCAACTATGTTTCGACGGGTGTTTTATCCAGCGAGGAGGAAGAAAAGACACTGATTGAGCGCGAGGTGGAAAACGGGGCAGACGGGATTGTCGTACAGCTTGTGTCGAGCGAGGATACCTATGCTGTTTTTGAAAAAATAGATCCCTCAATTCCTGTCATGCTTCTGGAGACAGATGCCGTTTCCGAGGGAGTGTATTCGGTGACGGCACCGGACAACCTCTGGATTGGAGAGGCGCTGGCGCAGACAGTTCTGGACGATTATGGAACATCCATATCTGACAGAAAAATCGGAATCCTTTGTGGAAACCAGAATCAGTTATCCATGCAGCAGCGGCTTGGCAGTGTGCAAAAAATCTTAAAGGATAAGAACATTGAGCCGGCGTGGGTTTTGTCGGATATCGGGGAAGATTTGTCAGCGGCACTTATCACAAAGCAGGCAGAAGAACCGGTGGATATTCTGATCACGCTTGGCAATACGGAGACAGAGACAGCGGTGGACTACCTGCAGGCGGACACGAGTTACAAAAAAACGTTTGCAATCTACGGGGAAGGATGTTCTGAAAAAGCAGTTTATTATCTGGATCGTGACGTGATTAAGACACTTGTAGTTCCAAATGAATTTAACATGGGGTATCAGAGCGTCCACGCAATTGCAAAACAGCTTCAATACAGACTTTCCGGGTCTGAGAGCACGACAGTGGGAAGCCTTGTGATCAATAAACAGAATCTGTATGATGAGGAAAACCAGAAGATTTTATTCCCAATCGTACAGTAAAAAGGAATACGACTGACAGATGCGGGCAGCAAGGAGTTTTTGAAATATAGGAGAGGTATGAAGAAAGAGGGAAAAGAGCGGACATGAGAAGCAGAAAACAGAGGATTTCGAGTGCATTGATTGTGGCAGTGAGCGCATCTGCGCTAATGGGCTGTCAGATGCCGGAGAGAAACACGCAGGTGAAAAATATCAAAATCGGTGTGACCGTTTACGATCAGTATGATGCTTTTCTTTCTCAATTAATGGAAGACTTGAATCTTTATGCGGCTGAGAAAGAGGAGGAGACCGGGATTGCCATTAATGTGGAAGTGTATAATGCGGCGCAGAGCCAGACAACACAGAACAATCAGGTCGAGTCTATGGTGCAGGACGGCTGTGATATTATCTGCGTGAATCTGGTGGACCGGACTGATCCGACGACCGTTATTGATCTTGCAGAGAAAAATGATATTCCGGTGATCTTTTTCAACCGCGAATTGGTGGAGGAAGATTTAGAGCGCTGGGATCAGCTTTATTATGTGGGAGCGAAAGCGTTTGAGTCTGGAATGATGGAAGGACAGATCGCGGCGGCAGCTTTTTTGGACGATCCTTCGGTGGATAAAAATCAGGATGGCGTGTATCAGTATGTGGTGCTTGAGGGAGAACCAGGACATCAGGACGCGATCGTGCGCACGGAATATTCGGTGAACACCATTGTTTCCAGTGGAATCGAAGTGGAAAAGTTAGGCTATGCGATCGCTAACTGGAACCGGGCGCAGGCGCAGAATAAAATGACACAGCTTTTGAGCCAGAATGGAAGCAATATCGAGTTAGTGATTGCTAACAATGATGATATGGCAGTAGGGGCGATCGACGCTTTAAAAGCATCGGACCTAAGCAGGGAGGAATGGCCGGTCGTGGTCGGAATTGACGGAACGGATGTCGGACTGGAAGCTGTGAAAAATAGTGAAATGGTCGGCACTGTTTACAATGACAAAGAAGGACAGGCAAAAGGAATGTTAGAACTTGCTTTTGAGCTGGCAACGAATGGAAGTCTGGATGGTCTGAACCTGGAAAATGGAAAATATATAAGACTTCCTTATGCAAAAGTCGGACCGGATGATGTGGACGAGTATATGAACCGATAAAATGGAGTGGAAATTTGAAGACAATTATTTATTTTAAAGGCGTTTATGACACATTGGATCTGTTTACGGATCATCTTATAGAAGCATTTGAATCCATGAGATATGGAACATTTGTGTATCATACTGCAAATGAAGAAGTGAGCAAGAAAATGCTGCTTCGTTTGCTGGGGGAGGGAAAAGCGGAGCAATATGCGGTTGTGACATTTAATAATCTGGGCTATAATTTGTCATTTTTTACACAAGACGGGCAGACGGAAGTGACAGACCATGAGGAAGGAAAAATAGAGGAGCACAATATCTGGGACTATTTTCAGATTCCATATATCGATATTCTCATGGATCATCCATTTCATTATGAGAAGCCGCTTCGCAATATGCCGCAAACCGCAGTGATCCTCTGCACAGACCGCAATCATGTGAAGTATGTTCGGCGATTTTTCAAAAATATCCGTCAGACAGATTTTCTTCCGCATGCAGGTGTGGAACTGGGACATAAGCATAAGCCTTTGCAGGAACGCAGCCTTGATGTGCTGTATGCCGGCGCACTTCCAATCTACACGGTGGCAAAAATGATCCCGGATCTTCATTCTATTCCGGAGGTAAACGGGGAAGACCTGATGCAGTCGGTACTTGGAGATCTTGTGCAGCACCCGGAAAAAACAACCGAGCAGGCGATTGAAGCATATATACGATCGGTGCATGATGACATATTGGAGGAACGCTTGCAGGAGATTATTGTGAAAATGCGTTTTTTGGATTCCTATGCAACCTCTTTTTTCCGCGAGCAGGCGGTGCGGATTCTTGTGGAGAGCGGGATTCATGTGACGGCGTACGGTGTCGGCTGGAACCAGTGCGAGTGGAGCGATAACCCTTATCTGACGTATGGAGGAAAAGTGCTCGCACCACAGATCCTGCCGCTGATGAACGATTCCAAGATCGTGTTAAATACGATGACATGGTTTAAGGCGGGAGCACACGACCGTATTTTTAATGGAATGCTTGCAGGGGCAGCAGTTGTGACGGATGATTCTTCCTATCTGCGCAGAGAATTTACGGACGGAAAAGAACTTGTGATGTTTTCTCTAAAAGAACTACAGACGCTGCCGGAGCGGGTATTCGATTTATTTGGCCACATTTCCCACATGCAGGAGATTGCGGATTGTGGATATCACGCCGCAAAAGAGGGGCATACGTGGAAAAACAGGGCAGAGTATATCAGGGAGTGTTATTTGGACGAATAGAACATCAATATATTTTCTAAGAAAATTTTGGTGAGCGGTTTCGCCGGAGCATGGAAAAATGGAGGAGCAGAGACAAATGCGTATTTTAATGTATCGCTGGAAGGCATATAATTACCGGGATATTGAACAGACCTTCCGTCTGTTGGGGCATACAGTGGATAACATCGAGCAGGAACTTGGAAATTATGATATCGATCCTGCGTTTGAAGCAAAAATAGAAGCGATGATAGAAAAGAACCATTATGATATTGTGTTCACGGTCAATTACTTTGCGTTGATCTCCAATTCCTGCCAGAAAATGGGCGTCAAATATGTCTCCTGGACGTGCGACAATCCGCTGATCAGTATGTATCATGTTTCGGTGTTTAACGACTGTAATTATATTTTTACCTTTGATAAGACAAACTATCTGGAATTTAAGGAAATGGGCGTGAAACATATCTGGTATCTCCCACTCGCGGTGGATACTAACCGGATTGATACGATTTTGCAGAAATCAGAGGACTGTGCAAAATATCGCGGTGATGTGGCGTTTGTGGGAAGTCTTTATGAGAGAAACTCATACGACAAAATCAAACCGACACTCCCGGAATATCTGCGTGGGTATTTTGACGCAGTAATGGAAGCACAGTTGAATATCAGCGGGGCAAATATCATTGAGCCGATGCTGACGACGGATATATTAGAGCAGTTGCAGCAACATTTTTCACTGGAAAAGTCGGAAGGGTCTTTCTCGGATCTTGGACTGATCTTCCAGACGACTGTGCTTGGATTTAAAATTGCAGAGATCGAGAGACGGCGGGCTCTGATCGAACTTTCCAAACATTTCCATGTGAATGTGTATAGCAACAGTAATGTCTCGGATCTTGTGAGGGTGCAGTACTGTGGCTCTGTGGATTATTGGAGCGAAATGCCGAAGGTGTTTCATGAGTCGAAAATCAACCTGAATTTCACAATCCCGAATATCAAAAGTGGAATACCACTGCGTATCTGGGATGTGCTTGGTGCCGGTGGATTTCTGCTGACAAACTATCAGGCGGAGATTCCTCTTTATTTTAAGGAAGGGGAGAATCTGGTCTGCTTTGACGGAGTGGAAGATCTTGCAGAAAAAACGGCGTATTACCTGGAACACGAGAAGGAACGCGCAGAAATTGCCCGCAATGGGTATGAGAAAGTAAAAGAAAACCATTCGTACCGAAGCCGCATAGAGCAGATACTAGAAACAATCGCATAAAAAGCGTAGTAGAAAATGTTACGCAGAATAATAAAAAAGACTGTTACGATCAATGCATGTAACAGTCTTTTTAACAGTAGCGGTCTAACATCATTCCGGAATAAATGGAAGTGATATAAGGGGTTGCAAAGTTATGCCCCGGATTTTTATAGGCAACGATTACCTTGTTTACATAATTCATTGGATTGATAGCTGCCTCGGATGCCTTGCTGTTTAAGGTGTCTTTGAACTTATTCAAAACGGAGAAGTTCTGCGGTGCATCCTCCGCAGTTGCTGCATCATAGAGCAGATTGCGGTCTATGTGCAGATAATTATCTGTATCCAGTTCCAATCCCATAGCCTCTAATTCGTTGCGGTAATCCTTTGCAACACTGCTCATATCAGAGATGAGCTTGTTAGAACGCTGGGTACCGGAATACAAATGCCCGATCTTAATTACTTCATTATATGCGTTGGCAAGCTTGCTGACATTGTCAGCTACTGCGTCGGCGTCTGTCTTAAAATCAATGGTTGCCTCAGTGCCGGCTTTGCTGACTCCGTTCAATGTCAGGTCAAACTGATTGTTGACTGTGAATGAATTGGAGTAAGAGGAGTGCTCTTTTCCATTTAAAACAAAAGAAGAATTTCCGGCTTCCTGCGCAATCTGGTTAATGCCCAATAGCTTCATAGCATGCATGGAGGAAGAACTGGCGTCCGGTAAAATCTGGAATAGATACTCTTCGTCGTCTGCAATTCCGGTCTGGTTCGAGGAGAGCACAAGTGCGGTATCTCCTTTTTCATTCTGATCCAGTGTTGCTGTGATGCCGATCTTCGAATGGTTGATAAGCTGCATCAGCTTTTGCTGGACGTCAGCGTTGGAATCTCTCTTATCTACAGAAAACTGGAACTCGTAAGAGTTTGTGTTCGTGTTCAGGTCGAAAGAGTAAAGACCGGGCGTAAACTGATACCGGTCCGGCTGGAGATAATTGCCGCGGTTGATCTGTTCTTTTGCAAGCTGTTTTACTGCTATATGGAAAGAAGCGGTACCCGGATCGTTGTCGGTTCCGATGTATTCTGCACTTACCACATCCTCATCGGACGATTGGGCAATCTTTTTGGAAAATGCTTTTTCAATGCCCTGTTCATTGTCGGACAGTGAAGCGGCGATGTGCTGGATGTCTCCGACACTTTCCTTGATGTCGATCGCATATTTTTTCGCTTCCCCGAGATTCTTGATTTTATACAGAGGGGATTCTTTATTGGTTTTTACAATCTTATTATAGGTGTCACGCAGCTGGCTTTTCTTGTGCGTGTCATAGCGCGATACAGTCGAATTGCCATAAGTACTCAGATAGTACTGGTAGGCACTGTCAATGGCTGCCATAGATATTCCCCTCCTTTCTTCCTTGAAATCATAACGGAATGTTTCTGATTTAAAACAGATATTATATAATAAGAAACAACTCGTTATGCGGGGATGAAAATCCGTTTCATTAGATTACAAATAATATATCGGTAGTTCTATAAGAAACATTTATCTTTTTTTCATATTATCTTGTAGAAAATGGAAAAAAGCAAGAAAAAATCAAAAAAATTTGTTGACGACCAATATTCTGTGTGCTATATTAGTCTAGCGATGGAAGTAGGTCTTTTTTTTATGCCTTTTTTTAGGTCGGACTTATTTTCGACTAAAAGGTGTAGAAAAACACAAAGAATTTAATGGAGGTGGAAGTTGTGCGCACGAAAATAACACTGGCATGTACAGAATGCAAGAATCGTAATTACAACACGACAAAAGACAAGAAAGCTCATCCAGACAGAATGGAAACCAAAAAGTATTGTAGATTCTGTAAGACTCATACATTACACAAGGAAACCAAATAGTTTAGCTGGGTGAAGGAGTGAGAAAATGGGAGAAACCGAGAAATTAGTAAAAGCTCCAGAAAATGGTCAGCGCATGAGCCTGCTGGCAAGACTGTCGAGCTGGTTTACCGGTCTCAAGGCTGAATTTAGTAAGATTATTTGGCCAGACAAACAATCACTTGCAAGACAGACAGGAGCCGTTGTTGCTACGTCTGTTGTTTTAGGTCTTGTCATCGCTCTTCTGGATTTTCTGATTCAGTATGGCGTTGATTTCCTTGTAGGTTTAAGTTTTTAATTGGAGGCAGAGGTAATTATGGCAGAAGCACACTGGTATGTAGTTCATACCTACTCAGGATATGAGAATAAGGTAAAGGCCAATATCGACAAGACAATCGAAAACCGACATCTGGAAGACCAGATCTTAGAGGTCCGTGTTCCGATGCAGGACGTTGTTGAGTTGAAAAATGGCGCAAATAAAACCGTATCAAAGAAGATGTTTCCGGGATACGTACTTATCAATATGGTTATGAATGATGACACTTGGTATGTTGTCAGAAATACCCGTGGTGTTACCGGATTCGTTGGTCCGGGAAGCAAGCCGGTACCGCTTACCGATATGGAAATGAAACCATTAGGTATCAAGACTGAGAACGTTGAGGTTGATTTTGCAGAGGGTGACACAGTGACTGTTATCGGCGGTGTCTGGAAAGATACTGTTGGTGTGATCCAGTCCATGAACCACAGCAAGCAGATCGTTACTATCAATGTGGAACTTTTTGGTCGCGAAACACCAGTAGAAATAAGTTTCGCAGATGTTAAGCTTATGAAATAAGCAGACTTGTATCACAAGTTCAAAATTTATTAAGGAGGCAATTTTCCAATGGCAAAGAAAGTAGAAGGATACATCAAATTGCAGATTCCTGCGGGCAAGGCTACACCTGCTCCTCCAGTTGGACCTGCACTTGGACAGCACGGCGTTAACATTGTAGAATTTACAAAACAGTTCAACGCTAGAACAGCCGATCAGGGCGACTTAATTATCCCTGTAGTTATTACAGTATACGCAGACAGAAGCTTCAGCTTCGTAACAAAGACACCACCTGCTCCTGTATTAATTAAGAAAGCCTGCAACATCAAATCTGGTTCTGCTACACCGAACAAGACAAAAGTTGCTACACTTTCCAAAGCAAAATTACAGGAAATCGCAGAATTAAAAATGCCAGACTTAAATGCAGCATCTCTTGAGGCAGCTATGAGCATGATCGCAGGAACTGCAAGAAGTATGGGTGTTACTGTAGAAGAATAAGATTTTACAGTACAAGCCGGACGGTTTAACCACACCGGCAGATAGTCACTATGAACGATTATGTGGGAGGGACCTCTCCCGATAATACCACCAGGAGGTTTTTTAGAATGAAAAGAGGAAAGAAATATCAGGACGCTGTTAAGAATTTCGACAAAGCAGCTCAGTACGATGTTGCTGAAGCAATCAGCTTAGTAAAGAAAAACGCGACAGCTAAATTTGATGAGACAATCGAACTTCACATCAGAACAGGTTGTGATGGACGTCATGCAGAACAGCAGATCCGTGGTGCGGTTGTATTACCACACGGAACAGGAAAAACTGTTAAAGTTTTAGTATTCGCAAAAGGTACAAAATTAGATGAAGCACAGGCAGCAGGAGCTGACTTCGTTGGTGGAGAGGAATTAATTCCAAAGATCCAGAACGAAGGATGGTTAGATTTCGACGTTGTTGTTGCTACACCTGATATGATGGGTGTTGTTGGACGTTTAGGACGTGTATTAGGACCTAAAGGTTTAATGCCAAACCCAAAAGCTGGAACAGTTACTATGGACGTTACAAAAGCTGTTAACGACATCAAAGCTGGTAAGATTGAATACAGATTGGACAAAACAAACATTATCCACGTGCCAGTTGGAAAAGCTTCTTTTACAGAAGAACAGTTAAGCGACAACTTCCAGACCCTTATGGGAGCTATCAACAAAGCTAAGCCTTCAAGCTTAAAAGGTCAGTACATTAAGAGTGCAACAATCACTTCTACAATGGGACCTGGTGTAAAATTAAACGTAGTTAAGATTGCACAGTAATCAAAATTATTTTAATTTTTGTTGACAACCCCAATATACAATGCTATAATGCTCAAGGTGTTGCGAAAGCAATGCCTTGCATATTGCCGAAGACAGTAGGTGCCTATCAGGCGTAACATCAGACCTACCGAGGAGATTTTATAGATGATTTCATCTATAGAAGGATCATTTATGATTTGATACCTCTCTGTCTTTGACAGAGAGGTTTTTTAGTGATAAACCTCAACGTCTTTTATGCAGTCATGCAGTGGAACTTGCCACTGCGCAAAATAATAAAAGGAGGTGCACGATTCGTGGCAAAAGTAGAACTTAAACAGCCTATCGTACAGGAAATTTCTGAAAACATCAAAGATGCACAGTCAGTAGTAGTTGTTGACTACCGTGGACTTACTGTTGCAGAAGATACTCAGTTACGTAAAGCATTAAGAGAAGCTGGTGTTTCTTACAAAGTTTATAAGAACACATTAGTTAACCGTGCTATTGCAGGAACTGAATTCGAAAGCTTAAAAGAGTCTCTTGAAGGACCAAGCGCATTCGCTATTTCTAAAGACGATGCAACAGCTCCAGCAAGAATCTTAGCAAAATTTGCAAAGACAGCTCCAGCTCTTGAGATCAAAGCCGGTGTTGTAGAAGGAACTTTCTACGATGCAAATGGTATGAAAGCTATCGCAAGCGTACCATCAAGAGAAGAACTTCTTTCCAAATTACTTGGAAGCTTACAGTCTCCTATCACCAACCTTGCTCGTGTTCTTAACCAGATCGCAGAGAACGGTGGTGCAGTAGCTGCAGAAGCTGCTCCAGCAGAAGAAGCAGCAGAAGCTCCAGCTGAGGCTTAATCAGCAGAATAATGAAAGCCTGCAGATTTAGCAGGTGATTGATCGGGAATGATCAGAAACAATATGGCGGAAGCCACATAATAATTAAATTTTAATGGAGGAAATTAAAATGGCAAAATTAACAACAGCAGAATTTATTGAAGCTATCAAAGAGTTAAGCGTATTAGAATTAAATGATTTAGTAAAAGCTTGTGAAGAAGAGTTTGGCGTATCTGCAGCAGCAGGCGTTGTAGTTGCAGCAGCAGGCGGAGAAGCAGCAGCAGCTGAAGAGAAAACAGAGTTCGACGTAGAGTTAACAGAAGTTGGACCGAACAAAGTTAAAGTTATCAAAGTTGTTCGTGAAGCAACAGGATTAGGATTAAAAGAAGCTAAAGATTTAGTTGATGGAGCTCCTAAAGTTCTTAAAGAAGCTGCTGACAAAGCTACAGCTGATGATATCAAAGCTAAACTTGAAGCTGAAGGCGCTAAAGTTACTCTTAAATAATTTCATTATTTATAGAAGAAAATTAGCTGTTAAGGAGTCATGGTATGTATATACCATGGCTCTTTTTTGCACATTATATGCAAAAAATGTTCTTTTTTGACATTTTCTAGTAAAAATACCTAATAACCATTGCTTTCGCCGTAAAAAGAATGTAAAATAATGATATTATGAAGATAGAAAAGGCGCGATTCACATGAAGAAAATGATGCAGGGCAATGAAAAAAAGAACAAAGCACCAAAGCAGAAGAAACAGCGTGCGGTAAAGAGAGATAATAATGTGGCAGTTAAGAAGACAACTGCGAAGAAAACCAGAAACAGCAGCATGGCAGTGAAACTGGTAGCAATTCTTGTTCTCATGGTAGCTGTGACCATGGTATCAAATGTGATTAACTATGATGCAATGGTGAAGATGAACCATTCGATCAAAGATGTCACAGACAGCAAAGTGCCAGATCTGCAGAATGCTTACAGCATACAGTATAGTCTTGAAGCAGTGCAGAAGGATTTCTATCGTTATCTTGCGACAACAAAAGGTGAGACAAGCCATACAGAAGCCAGAAATGATTATGCAGCGGACCGGGAGGCTGTGGCTGATCTTGTGCAGCAGATGTATGATGCCACAGAGGGTGACGGACAGAAGCAGATTATGCAGAAAATCTATGATGGTGTGAACAACGTTCTGGAACGTATGGACAATGCCATGGAAAAATACGACGATGGAAAGAGCGGAAAAGTTTCTATCGAAGTCAATGTGATCCGTGTCTGCATGGAAGAGGTGAATGCTTATATTACCGGAATCCAGCAGAAGAGCGTGAATGAAATGGATGAGGCAACAGCCCAGTCACATGCTACCTATCAGGCAGTTTCCAAGGTGTGCGTTGGAATGGCTGCGGTATCTATTCTTGTTGGACTGGCAGGAATTCTTGTTATTCTGATCGGCGTTGTGAAACCAATGCGCGCAGCAACCAGAGATCTCATGAAGATGATCACTGAGATCGATGGGGGAAGTGGTAATCTTACTGCACATCTGAAGGTCAGAGGCAATGATGAGATCGGACAGATGGTTCGTGGATTTAACCAGTTTATAGATGTATTGAGAAATCTGATCGAGAAGATCAAAAATGGTTCCGGAGAACTGGAGCACACAGCAATCAGTGTTGACAATGGTGTCCGTGCGGCTGGTGATAAGATCACAGATACATCAGCAACTATGGAACAGCTTGCTGCAAGCATGCAGGAAGTATCTGCGACTGTTGTGAATATCACAGAGAATATTGAGAGTATCCGAAGTGACATTACGGTTATGGCAGATAAGACAGGCGAAGGATTAGAGCGTGTCGATAATATCCGTCAGAAAGCAGAGAACATGAAAACAGATGCGACAAAAAGCCAGAAATCTGCAAATGACATGGTAGTACGGATTTCAGAAGAACTTTCCACAGCAATCGAGCAGAGCAAACAGGTAGAGAAGATCAACGAACTGACAAATGAGATACTTTCTATTTCTTCTCAGACAAATCTGCTCGCATTAAACGCTTCTATCGAGGCGGCGAGAGCCGGAGAAGCCGGAAAAGGATTTGCGGTTGTTGCAGATGAGATCCGAAAACTTGCAGACGAAAGCCGTAATACTGCAAATGGTATCCAGGATATCAGTAAGATGGTAACAGAATCAGTAGAAAATCTTGCAGGAAATGCAGGCAAGATGCTCGATTTTGTAAATAAGGATGTACTTGAAGACTACAAAGGAATGGTAGAATCTGGTGAGACATACAATGACGACGCTACACAGATGAATGAGATGATGCAGGAACTTCAGAATGTAGCAGAGAATCTTCGCCGGGCGGCAAACGAGATTTCGGAAGCGGCAGACGGTGTATCAAATGCCGTAAACCAGAGTGCAACAGGTGTATCCAACGCAGCCGAGTACACATCGGAACTGGCAGGTCATATGACAGGAATCAACGAATCTGTTGAGAAGAATATGAATATCGCAGAATCCTTAAAGAATGAAGTTGCAGGATTCCAGTGCGAATAAGCTGCAGAGATCATAATGGTTCCATAGAACACAAAAGAAAACAGAATGTACTATATATAGAAGAAACAGATGCAAAAAATACTACAAATATGTATCTGTTTCTTCTTTTTTATAAATACTAATAAATTTATTAGAAAAAATCAAAATTAACTTGACGATTTTGCTTGACTTGATATATAATATACGTTGCACTATTGTGGTGCAGTAGGCTTATAGCCGTAAGATGTGAGTGTTCACATACCGCATATACAGGCGGTAGATGCAATACAACAGGCAATTTGTTTGTTGAGAATAAAAACGAGAGGTGAAACGTCAATGGAGAAAAACAGAATACGTCCGGTGAAAGCCGGAAAAGGCATGCGTATGAGTTACTCAAGACAGAAAGAGGTATTGGAAATGCCAAACCTTATAGAAGTTCAGAAAGACTCCTATAAGTGGTTTTTGGATGAAGGCTTAAAAGAAGTTTTCGACGATATCTCTCCGATTGCGGACTACAGCGGTCATCTGAGTCTGGAATTTGTAGATTTTACATTATGCGAAGATGATGTAAAGTATACAATCCCTGAGTGCAAAGAAAGAGACGCAACATATGCAGCACCTTTAAAGGTAAAGGTAAGACTTCACAACAAAGAAACTGATGAAATCAACGAGCATGAGATTTTCATGGGCGACCTTCCTTTGATGACTGAAACTGGAACTTTCGTGATCAACGGTGCAGAGCGAGTAATCGTCAGCCAGCTGGTTCGTTCCCCTGGTATCTATTATGGTATCGCTCACGATAAAGTGGGTAAACAATTGTATTCTTGTACTGTAATTCCAAACCGCGGTGCTTGGTTAGAGTACGAAACAGACTCCAATGACGTATTTTACGTTCGTGTAGATAGAACCAGAAAAGTGCCGATCACTGTATTAATTCGTGCACTTGGTGTTGGAAGCAATCAGGAAATCATTGATTTATTCGGTGAGGAACCTAAGATCGTTGCAAGTTTTGGCAAGGATGTTGCTACAAATTACGAAGAAGGACTTCTTGAATTATATAAGAAAATCAGACCAGGCGAGCCGCTTTCTGTAGAAAGTGCGGAGAGCCTTATTAATGCTATGTTCTTTGACCCGAGAAGATATGATCTTGCAAAGGTTGGACGTTATAAGTTCAATAAGAAGTTAGCATTAAAGAACCGTATCAACGGACATGTCCTTGCTGAGGATGTAGTTGATATGACAACTGGTGAGATCATCGCAGAGGCAGGTACAGAAGTAACGCGTTCTATCGCTGATGATATCCAGAATGCAGCCGTTCCATATGTATGGATTCAGACTGAGACAAGAAATGTAAAAGTTCTTTCTTCCATGATGGTAGATTTAAGACATTACGTTGATTGTGATCCAAAGGAACTTGGTATCACGGAATTAGTTTACTATCCAGTTCTTGCACAGTTAATGGAAGAAAATCCAGATGTGGAAGATCTGAAAGAGGCTATTAAGAAAAATGTACATGATCTGATTCCAAAGCATATTACAAAAGATGATATCTTCGCATCCATCAACTACAATATGCATTTAGAGTATGGTATTGGTCATGATGATGATATCGACCACTTAGGAAACAGACGTATCCGTGCGGTTGGTGAGTTATTACAGAACCAGTACAGAATCGGACTTTCCAGATTGGAGAGAGTTGTCCGTGAAAGAATGACAACACTTGATCTGGATGGTATTTCTCCACAGAGTCTGATCAACATCAAACCGGTAACTGCGGCAGTAAAAGAATTCTTCGGTTCTTCCCAGTTGTCACAGTTCATGGATCAGAACAACCCTCTTGGTGAGCTGACTCACAAGAGACGTTTATCTGCATTGGGACCTGGCGGTTTGTCCAGAGACCGTGCCGGATTCGAGGTTCGAGACGTTCACTATTCTCATTATGGACGTATGTGTCCTATCGAGACGCCTGAAGGTCCTAACATCGGTCTGATCAACTCACTGGCAAGTTATGCGCGTATTAATGAGTATGGTTTCATTGAAGCTCCATACCGTAAGATTGATAAATCAGATCCAAAGAATCCTCGTGTCACAGATGAAGTAGTCTACATGACAGCGGATGAAGAGGATAATTACCATGTAGCACAGGCGAACGAGGCACTTGATGCAGAGGGACATTTTGTTCGTAATTCTGTATCTGGTCGTTATCTGGATGAGACACAGGAATATGAGAAGACCATGTTTGATTACATGGACGTATCTCCTAAGATGGTATTCTCTGTTGCGACTGCATTAATTCCGTTCTTACAGAACGATGATGCGAACCGTGCGCTGATGGGATCAAACATGCAGCGTCAGGCAGTACCTCTTCTTACAACAGAAGCTCCTGTTGTAGGTACAGGTATGGAGACAAAAGCGGCCGTTGACTCAGGTGTCTGCGTTGTTGCAAAAAAAGCAGGTACAATTGAAAGTTCTGAGTCCAATCAGATCATTGTAAAAAATGATGATGGAACAAGAGATGTATACAAACTTACAAAGTTTTCAAGAAGTAACCAGTCAAACTGCTACAACCAGAGACCGATCGTATTCAAGGGTGACCATGTAGAGGTTGGTGAGGTTATCGCAGACGGACCATCCACTTCCAACGGAGAACTTGGACTTGGTAAGAACCCATTGATCGGATTTATGACCTGGGAAGGTTATAACTACGAGGATGCTGTTCTTTTGAGTGAAAGACTTGTACAGGATGATGTTTATACATCTATCCATATTGAAGAATATGAAGCAGAAGCACGTGACACCAAATTAGGACCGGAAGAAATTACCCGTGATGTTCCAGGTGTTGGTGATGATGCGTTAAAAGACCTTGATGAAAGAGGTATTATCCGTATTGGTGCCGAGGTACGTGCCGGCGATATCTTAGTCGGAAAAGTAACTCCTAAGGGAGAGACAGAACTGACAGCAGAAGAGAGACTTCTTCGTGCAATTTTCGGTGAGAAGGCAAGAGAGGTACGTGATACTTCCTTAAAAGTTCCTCATGGTGAGTATGGTATCGTTGTGGAAGCAAAAGTGTTCACAAGAGAAAATGGTGACGAATTATCTCCTGGAGTAAACCAGGCAGTCCGCATCTACATCGCACAGAAGAGAAAAATCTCTGTCGGTGATAAGATGGCTGGTCGTCATGGTAACAAGGGTGTTGTTTCCCGTGTATTACCTGTAGAAGATATGCCATTCCTTCCAAATGGCCGCCCACTTGATATCGTATTGAATCCATTAGGTGTACCTTCCCGTATGAATATCGGTCAGGTCCTTGAGATCCACCTGAGTCTTGCTGCAAAAGCATTAGGATTCAACATTGCAACACCAGTATTTGATGGCGCAAAAGAAATTGATATCCAGGATACACTGGAATTAGCCAATGATTATGTAAACTTCGAATGGGAAGATTTCGAAGCAAAATATAAAGATGTACTTGGCGAAGAAGTTATGAAGTACTTATGGGACAACAGAGACCACAGAGCACTGTGGAAGGGCGTTCCAATTTCCCGTGATGGTAAAGTTCAGTTACGTGACGGACGTACAGGAGAACCATTCGATTCACCTGTAACAATCGGACACATGCATTACCTGAAACTGCATCATCTGGTAGATGATAAGATCCATGCACGTTCTACAGGTCCTTACTCCTTAGTTACACAGCAGCCACTTGGTGGTAAAGCGCAGTTCGGTGGACAGCGTTTTGGTGAGATGGAGGTTTGGGCACTGGAAGCTTACGGTGCAGCTTATACCTTACAGGAGATCCTTACTGTGAAGTCTGATGATGTCGTTGGACGTGTTAAGACTTACGAAGCGATCATCAAAGGTGATAATATTCCTGAACCGGGAATTCCGGAATCATTCAAAGTATTACTGAAAGAGTTACAGTCATTAGGACTTGATGTGACAGTATTAGATGACGAAGGAAATGAAGTTGAATTAATGGAAACAAGTGAGTATGGTAATACCGATCTGAACTCCATTATTTCAGGCGATAAAGATTTTGCTTTTGAAGACAGTGAATCATTCTCCAAAATGGGATTCACAAAGAAAGAGTTTAATTCTGAAAACGAAGAACTTGTTGACGTAGAAGAAGAGGAAGACACTGATGCAGATGACGACTCCGATTTTTACGATGATATGCCAGAAGATGGTTTTGAAGAGTAATAGTCAATAAGTGTCTATCGGTCTGTGCTGCAGGCACAGACCGGTAAAGAGAGTCGATTCTGTAAAGCAGAGAAAGGGAGTGTCATAGATGCCAGAAACAACAAATAAAGAGGCAATTAACCAGTCTGTTTCATTTGATGCCATCCGTATTGGTTTAGCATCCCCGGAAAAGATCAGAGAATGGTCCCGCGGTGAAGTTAAGAAACCGGAAACAATCAACTACAGAACATTGAAACCGGAAAAAGATGGTCTTTTCTGTGAGAAGATTTTTGGACCTAGCAAAGACTGGGAGTGCCATTGCGGTAAATATAAGAAAATTCGTTACAAGGGCGTTGTCTGCGACCGTTGTGGCGTTGAAATTACAAAATCCAGCGTTCGTAGAGAGCGTATGGGACACATCGAGCTTGCTGCACCTGTATCCCATATCTGGTACTTCAAGGGAATTCCATCCCGTATGGGATTAATTCTGGACTTATCTCCAAGAACATTGGAAAAAGTTTTATACTTTGCTTCTTACATCGTATTGGATGCAGGCAATACTGCATTACAGTACAAACAGGTGCTTTCCGAAGGTGAATACCAGGATGCAAGAGAACAGTATGGCAATACTTTCCGTGTTGGAATGGGTGCTGAGGCAATTCAGGAATTATTACAGGCAATTGATCTGGAAAAAGATTCCGCTGAATTAAAAGCAGAGTTAGAAGATGCAACAGGTCAGAAACGTGCCAGAATCATCAAGAGACTGGAAGTTGTAGAAGCATTCCGCGAATCTGGAAATAAACCAGAGTGGATGATCATGACAGTTGTACCGGTTATCCCACCAGATCTTCGTCCTATGGTTCAGTTGGATGGTGGACGTTTTGCTACATCTGACTTAAATGATTTATATAGAAGAATTATCAACAGAAATAACCGTTTAAGAAGACTTCTTGAGTTAGGAGCTCCTGATATCATCGTTCGTAATGAGAAACGTATGTTACAGGAAGCAGTAGATGCCCTGATCGATAATGGTCGTCGTGGCCGTCCGGTTACAGGACCTGGTAACAGAGCATTAAAATCCTTATCTGATATGTTAAAAGGTAAATCCGGACGTTTCAGACAGAACTTACTTGGTAAACGTGTTGACTACTCAGGACGTTCCGTTATCTGTGTTGAGCCAAAATTAAAGATTTATCAGTGTGGTCTTCCAAAAGAGATGGCAATCGAATTATTCAAACCATTCGTTATGAAAGAACTCGTTGCCAACGGATCTGCCCACAACATCAAGAGTGCTAAGAAAATGGTCGAGAGACTCCAGACAGAAGTCTGGGATGTCTTAGAGGACGTTATCAAAGAGCATCCGGTTATGTTAAATCGTGCTCCTACACTGCACAGATTAGGTATTCAGGCATTCGAGCCAATCTTAGTAGAAGGTAAAGCAATCAAGTTACATCCATTGGTATGTACAGCGTTCAACGCTGACTTCGATGGTGACCAGATGGCTGTTCATCTTCCATTATCTGTAGAGGCTCAGGCTGAATGTAGATTTATGCTTCTTTCACCGAACAACTTATTAAAACCATCAGACGGTGGTCTTGTAGCGGTTCCTTCACAGGATATGGTCCTTGGTATCTACTACTTAACACAGGAGAGACCGGGAGCTAAGGGAGAAGGCAAGATCTTCAAGAGTGTAAACGAAGCAATCCTTGCGTACGAGAATGGAGCAGTAACACTTCACTCCAGAATCAAAGTCCGTATGACAAAGACAATGCCAGACGGAAGAACACTCACAGGAGTTGTTGAGTCCACATTAGGACGTTTCATCTTCAATGAGATCATTCCTCAGGATTTAGGATTTGTTGACAGAAGCATTCCTGGCAATGAGTTAAAACTGGAAGTAGATTTCCTTGTTGCAAAGAAACAGAACAAACAGATTCTTGAAAAAGTAATCAACATCCATGGCGCTACAAAAACAGCAGAAGTTCTTGATGCTGTAAAAGCTATGGGTTACAAATATTCTACAAGAGCAGCAATGACCGTATCCATTTCTGATATGACGGTTCCACCAGAGAAACCTGCAATGATCAAAGCAGCTCAGGATACAGTAGACAGAATTACAAAACAGTACAAACGTGGTCTTATCACAGAGGAAGAACGTTACAAAGAAGTTGTTGAGACATGGAAGGAGACCGATGATGAGCTTACAAAAGTGCTTCTGGAAGGTCTTGATAAATACAACAACATCTTCATGATGGCGGATTCCGGAGCCCGTGGTTCTGATAAACAGATCAAACAGCTTGCAGGTATGCGTGGTTTGATGGCTGATACAACCGGTAGAACAATCGAGCTGCCTATCAAATCCAACTTCCGTGATGGTCTTGATGTATTGGAGTACTTCATGTCTGCGCATGGAGCACGAAAAGGTATGTCCGATACAGCGCTTCGTACAGCCGATTCCGGATACCTTACGAGACGTCTTGTAGACGTATCACAGCATATGATCGTTCGTGAATCTGACTGCTGTGAAGGCAAGAACAGAGAAATCCCTGGTATGTGGGTAACTGCATTCATGGATGGAAAAGAAGAGATAGAAAGTCTTCAGGAACGTATTACAGGTCGTTTCTCCTGCAATACAATTTGTGATAAAGATGGCAATGTCATTGTAAAGGCAAACCATATGATCACACCAAAACGTGCAGCAGAAGTTATGAACCGTGGTGTTGATGAGAATGGCAATCCAATCGAGAAAGTGAAGATCCGTACCGTATTATCCTGCCGCTCCCATATGGGTGTATGTGCAAAATGTTATGGAGCAAACATGGCTACCGGTCAGGCAGTTCAGGTTGGTGAGGCTGTTGGTATCATCGCAGCACAGTCCATTGGTGAACCTGGTACACAGCTTACCATGCGTACTTTCCATACAGGTGGTGTTGCCGGTACCGATATCACACAGGGTCTTCCTCGTGTCGAAGAAATTTTCGAGGCAAGAAAACCGAAGGGACTTGCCATTATCACAGAATTTGGTGGCGTAGCTACCATCAAAGATACTAAGAAGAAACGTGAGATCATCGTTACAAACAATGAGACTGGTGAATCTAAGGCATACTTAATCCCTTACGGTTCCAGGATCAAAGTAATGGACGGCGCAGTGCTTGAAGCCGGTGATGAACTGACCGAAGGTTCTGTAAATCCACATGACATCTTAAAGATCAAAGGTGTCCGTGCTGTTCAGGATTACATGCTTCGTGAAGTACAGCGTGTATACCGCTTACAGGGTGTAGAGATTAACGACAAACATATCGAGTTGATCGTCCGCCAGATGTTACAGAAGGTACGCGTTGAGACAAACGGTGATTCTGATATGCTTCCGGGAACATTAGTAGATACTCTTGATTTTGAGGATACAAATGAACTGCTTGAGAGTGAAGGAAAAGAAATGGCAGAAGGAAAACAGGTATTACTTGGTATTACCAAAGCTTCCTTAGCTACGAACTCCTTCTTATCGGCAGCTTCCTTCCAGGAGACAACAAAAGTTCTGACAGAAGCAGCTATCAAAGGAAAAGTTGATCCACTGATCGGTATGAAAGAAAACGTAATCATTGGTAAACTGATCCCGGCTGGTACAGGTATGAAGAGATACCGCAATATCAAACTTGATTCTGACGTCAATGAAAATGACGAGATTGATTTTGATGACGATTCTTTTGCAGATGAAGAATTTGCACCAGTAGAAGAATAAGATATTGAAATAAGAGAGGAATGGATGAAAATCTGTTCCTCTTTTTTCATAATCACAATATCTTGTATAAAAAGCCAGATATTGGAAATGCTTTAAAAGCATAAGAAAAATCTATGTAAAAGTGCTTGACATCTGGGATGGACACCTATATAATAACTTAGCGTGCACAAAAAGGCATGCAGTTTGAACTTTTTTGTTCACATAATATTAACAGGAGGTGAAAATAATGCCAACATTTAACCAGTTAGTAAGAAAAGGACGTCAGACATCTGTTAAGAAGTCTACAGCACCTGCACTTCAGAAGGGTTACAACTCTTTACAGAAGAGACCTACAGATGCTCCTTCTCCACAGAAGAGAGGTGTTTGTACAGCTGTTAAGACAGCTACTCCTAAAAAACCTAACTCAGCTCTTAGAAAGATCGCCAGAGTACGTCTCTCTAACGGAATCGAAGTAACAAGCTACATTCCAGGTGAAGGACACAACTTACAGGAGCATAGCGTTGTTATGATCCGTGGTGGACGTGTTAAGGACTTACCAGGTACAAGATATCACATCATCCGTGGTACACTTGATACAGCAGGTGTTGCTAATAGAAAACAGGCTCGTTCTAAATACGGCGCTAAGAGACCAAAGGCTTCTAAGTAATTTTTGATTACAGAATGAAGTAAAACCAATAGTATCACAAACAGAACTAAAAGGTTTAGTGTTGGAATTGTTTCACTAGAGATATATTTCCGCACGAACACTAAGGGGGAACAAGATTTTGTTCCGAGATGGGCTTGCCCATTTTACACATGTGAGTACCGTTGAATTAATCGAAATGAAGTTCACTGACAACATGTTGCATTGAACTTTCATTGCAAATGTTGCAGAGCCGGGAAACCGGACACAGTAAATGCAGGGAAGACCTGTATAGTAAATTATGATTAAGGAGGGAAGAACCGTGCCACGTAAAGGACATACTCAGAAAAGAGACGTATTAGCAGATCCAATTTACAATAACAAAGTCGTTACAAAGCTTGTCAACAACATTATGTTAGATGGTAAGAAAGGTGTAGCACAGAAAATTGTATATGGAGCTTTCGCAAGAGTAGAAGAGAAAACAGAAAGACCTGCTCTTGAGGTATTTGAAGAAGCCATGAATAACGTTATGCCTGTTCTTGAAGTAAAGGCTAGACGTATTGGTGGTGCAACATACCAGGTACCAATCGAAGTCAGACCAGACCGTCGTCAGGCTTTAGGACTTCGTTGGTTAACAACTTTCTCACGTAACAGAGGTGAGAAGACCATGGAAGAAAGACTTGCAAACGAAATCATGGATGCAGCTAACAATACAGGTGCATCTGTTAAGAGAAAAGAAGATATGCACAAAATGGCAGAAGCAAACAAAGCATTCGCTCATTACCGCTTCTAATATTATTTGCCATATGAATAGATACCGGGAGCAAAGCAACTTTGCTCTCAAGTATTATAAAAATGTTCTGCGCATATCTGCGTAGTAAATTAAGGAGGAAAAACCTTTGGCTGGAAGAGAATATCCATTAGAGAGAACCAGAAACATTGGTATTATGGCTCATATTGATGCTGGTAAAACAACAACAACAGAGCGTATTCTTTATTATACCGGTGTTAACTATAAGATTGGTGATACTCATGAAGGTACTGCTACCATGGACTGGATGGAACAGGAGCAGGAAAGAGGTATCACAATTACATCAGCCGCTACTACATGCCACTGGACTTTGGAAGAGTTCACAAAACCAAAGAAAGGTGCTTTAGAGCATCGTATCAATATCATTGATACCCCTGGACACGTAGACTTCACTGTAGAGGTAGAGCGTTCCCTTCGTGTACTTGATGGCGCTGTCGGCGTTTTCTGTGCAAAGGGTGGTGTTGAACCTCAGTCAGAGAACGTATGGCGTCAGGCTGATACCTACAATGTACCTAGAATGGCATTCGTAAATAAGATGGATATCTTAGGTGCGAACTTCTATGCATGTGTAGACCAGATCCGTAACCGTTTAGGTAAAAACGCGATCGTTATCCAGTTACCAATCGGTAAAGAGGATGACTTCAAAGGAATCATCGACTTATTCGAGATGAAAGCATACATCTACAACGATGAAAAAGGTGATGATATCACTGTAACAGATGATTTAGGTGATATGGCGGATGAGGCTGAACTTTACCGCTCTGAATTGATCGAAAAAGTATGCGAATTAGATGACGATTTAATGATGATGTACTTAGAGGGTGAAGAACCTTCTATGGAAGAGATGAAAAAAGCATTAAGATTAGCTACATGTGAGTGCCGTGCCGTTCCTGTATGCTGTGGTACAGCTTATAGAAACAAAGGTGTTCAGAAGCTTCTGGATGCGATCATCGAATATATGCCATCTCCATTAGACGTACCTGCTATCAAGGGTGTTGACTTAGATGGTAACGAGGTAGAGAGACATTCATCTGATGAGGAACCTTTCGCTGCATTAGCATTCAAGATCATGGCTGACCCATTCGTAGGTAAGCTTGCATTCTTCAGAGTTTACTCTGGTACAATGAACTCCGGTTCTTATGTATTAAATGCTACAAAAGATAAAAAAGAACGTGTTGGACGTATCTTACAGATGCATGCTAACAAACGTCAGGAATTAGATAAAGTTTATTCCGGAGATATCGCAGCTGCTGTAGGTTTCAAATTTACAACAACTGGTGATACAATCTGTGATGAACAGCATCCGGTAATCTTAGAGTCCATGGAATTCCCAGAACCAGTTATCGAGCTCGCTATCGAGCCTAAGACAAAAGCTGGACAGGGTAAAATGGGTGAGGCTCTTGCAAAACTTGCAGAAGAAGATCCTACATTCCGTGCTCACACAGATCAGGAAACTGGTCAGACAATCATTGCTGGTATGGGTGAGTTACATTTGGAAATCATCGTTGACCGTCTGCTTCGTGAATTCAAAGTAGAAGCTAACGTAGGTGCTCCACAGGTAGCTTACAAAGAGACATTTACAAAACCTGTAGATGTTGAGTACAAATATGCAAAACAGTCCGGTGGACGTGGTCAGTACGGACACTGTAAAGTTAAATTTGAGCCGATGGATCCAAACGGCGAAGAGACATTCAAATTCGAATCTACCGTTGTCGGTGGTGCTATTCCTAAGGAATACATCCCAGCAGTTGGTGAAGGTATCGAAGAAGCTGCTCAGGCAGGTATTCTTGGCGGATTCCCAGTTCTTGGTGTTCACGCTAACGTATACGATGGATCTTACCATGAGGTCGACTCTTCTGAAATGGCATTCCACATCGCTGGATCTATGGCATTCAAAGAGGCTATGGCAAAAGCTTCACCAGTATTGCTTGAGCCTATCATGAAGGTAGAAGTTACAATGCCTGAAGAGTACATGGGTGATGTAATCGGTGATATCAACTCCCGTCGTGGACGTATCGAGGGTATGGACGATATCGGTGGTGGTAAAATGGTTAAAGCATATGTACCACTTGCTGAGATGTTCGGTTACTCTACAGACTTACGTTCTAAGACACAGGGACGTGGTAACTACTCTATGTTCTTCGAGAAATATGAGCCAGTACCAAAATCTGTTCAGGAAAAAGTTCTTGCAGATAAATCCAAATAAATTCTGAAAAAAAAGCATGGCTGATAACTGATTTCAGTTATTTCTGTGTAACAGAATCTAAAAACAATATTAAATCACAGAAATCCCTTAAAATAAGGGATTCTGTGATAAAAATAACTTGAAAAAGCTAAGATTATTTTATATAATCATAGGTAGCCGAGTTATTAAATATAACAACTATAGCCAATATGGCATCAATTTAAGGAGGATATTCAAAATGGCAAAAGCTAAGTTTGAAAGAACAAAACCACATTGTAATATCGGTACCATTGGTCACGTAGATCATGGTAAAACAACTTTAACAGCAGCTATCACAAAAGTTTTATCTGAAAGAGTAGCTGGTAACGCAGCTGTAGATTTCGCTAACATCGATAAAGCTCCAGAAGAAAGAGAACGTGGTATCACAATTTCTACTGCTCACGTTGAGTACGAGACAGAGAAGAGACATTACGCACACGTTGACTGTCCTGGACATGCTGACTACGTTAAGAACATGATCACTGGTGCTGCTCAGATGGATGGAGCTATCCTTGTAGTAGCTGCTACTGACGGTGTTATGGCTCAGACAAAAGAGCACATCTTATTATCCCGTCAGGTAGGTGTACCTTACATCGTAGTATTCATGAACAAATGTGATATGGTTGACGATCCAGAATTATTAGAGTTAGTTGAGATGGAAATCACAGAACAGCTCGAAGAGTACGGATTCAATGACTGCCCAATCATCCAGGGATCTGCTTTAAAAGCTCTTGAAGATCCAATGGGACCTTGGGGAGACAAGATCATGGAATTAATGGATACAGTTGATTCTTATATTCCAGATCCACAGCGTGATACAGATAAACCATTCTTAATGCCAGTAGAGGACGTATTCACAATCACAGGTCGTGGTACAGTTGCTACAGGTAGAGTAGAGAGAGGAACACTTCACTTAAATGATCCACTTGAGATCTTAGGTGTTAAAGAAGATGTTCAGTCTACAGTTGTAACTGGTATCGAGATGTTCCGTAAACAGTTAGACGAGGCTATGGCTGGTGATAACATCGGTGCATTACTTCGTGGTGTTAACCGTGACCAGATCGTTCGTGGACAGGTTCTTGCTAAACCAGGTACTGTAACATGCCACAGAAAATTCACAGCTCAGGTTTACGTTTTAACAAAAGACGAAGGTGGACGTCATACTCCATTCTTCAACAACTATCGTCCACAGTTCTACTTCAGAACAACAGACGTTACAGGTGTTTGCGATTTACCAGATGGTGTTGAAATGTGTATGCCAGGTGATAACATCGAAATGACTATCGAATTAATTCATCCAGTAGCTATGGAGCAGGGTCTTACATTCGCTATCCGTGAGGGTGGACGTACTGTAGGATCAGGACGTGTTGCTACAATCATTGAGTAATCTTTGATTTAGTATCATAGAGACTTAAATACAAGCCGCAATTTCTTATTTTATGAGGGGTTGCGGTTTTATTTTGTTTAGAGAAGATTAACGAACATAGAAAAAGCCCTTTTCAAGTTCTTCACTTAAAATGGGCTTGTGATACGCGCTTGATACACGTGTTTCTATACAAAAAGAATTTACATGGAATGTGGAATAGATGAGATGAAGTATCCGGATAAAAAATTCGTAGGATCATATATGTTCAATTCTTATAGAAAACATGAGATTTTATTGCTTCCAATAGAAATTTTACATAAACTTCCCATAGCGAAATCATGGGAAGAAATTGATTCGGTTGTGACAGAAAATAATATTATTCGTTCAGTAATGAATTAGCAGGTTGCAGAAGAGTGGTCAAAATATTCAGCTTCATTGAAAAAACAGTATTTGCGTGAAAAAGTATTTACGGATAGTAACACATGTCAGTATGTAGTAGATGAATATAAGAAAGAAGAATTAGACTTATATATAACCCAGAAGATAGAATTGAGTACCTGTTAGAAAAGATTTGGCAGAGAATTGCAAAATTGGATATGTCATGGAAGACAAAATAGCAGATTGAGGCTATTGATAGTAAGGTGGCAGCATTAGAAATAATGGAATATTTTAAACAGTGGGTTGAGAACAATAAAGGCTGGGAAGTAATTCAAGATGCAAGTAGTCGTAATAGAGAAAAAATTCTTCAGAGAATTATTCATTTATCTGGTTTATGTTACATAGAAAAGAATAATCTTGATATGAGTTGTAAACCTGATGAGGGAAGAGACCTGCGGACTTTAAAGTAAGCAGAGGACAAGATAAAACTTTAATTGAAGTGAAGCTGTCTTCTAATTCTCAGTATTTGCATGGTTATGAAGTACAAGTTGAAGAGTATGGAAAAGCTGAAAATACAGATAAATTAGTTTATGTTCTGGTAGATGTAGGAAACCCGTTAAAGGTAAAAAAATTGAAAGAACTGCATGAGCAAAATATAAGACAAGGCAAGAAAGTTTTGGAGTTGATAATAATAGATTCAACGTCGAAAGAGTCTGCAAGTCGTGCTTGAATTGTAGGCGGGACATTATGCTAAATTTAGTGGTATTTGAAACAGAAGAAGAACTCTGTGAGTTGACAGGACTGACAGAAGAAGAACTGTGGCAAAAAGGTTTTAATCTTGATGATTGGGAGATTGGTTTTCAATCCGAAGTTAAATTGCATAAGACACCAACAAAAAAAGATATAGAGAATGGATATCGTAAGAATGAATTAATTGCGCTATTTGATTTGCCGGCACATTGGTTGATGAATCAAATGAACAGTTACTGTGTTGGTGCAAATTATGTTTTTCTGGATGGAAAACATTACTATACAGTTCATCACGCATAAAGTGTTTTGGTATAGATGCCGGTGGTAAAAATGGCGACGTGTCGCCATTTTTGAGAAAGGAGAATGAAATGTCTGAGGAATTAATGAATGTCGCAGATGTTGAGAGTGTTTTTAGTGATATATCTACAATGATTTATACTGCTAAAAATGAAGTTATGATGCGAGTAAACACGTCAGTTATTTCGTTGTATTGGAATATAGGAAAGAAGTTATCTGATGAAGTTTTGCAAGGAAAAAAGGCTGAATATGGAAAAAATATAATTGGTGATTTGAGTGAGAGACTAACGGCTGAATACGGAAAAGGTTTTGAAAAATCATCAGTCTTTAAAATGGTAAAATTTTACCAGAAATTTCCGAAATATGAAAAAGTGGCGACACTGTCGCAACAATTGACATGGTCTCATTTTGTAGAACTGTTACCGATTGAAGATGAATTAAAAAGAGATTTTTATGCTACTATGTGTAAAAATGAAAATTGGTCAGTAAGAACTTTGCGTGAACGAAAAAAAACAATGTTATATGAACGGACTGCTGTATCTAAGTTACCGGAGGAGACGATAGCAAACGAGATTGCAGAGTTAAGAGATGACAAGAAAATGTCGTTAGATATGTTTTACAGAGATCCATATGTGTTAGATTTTCTTGGCTTAAAAGACACGTACAGTGAAAAAGATTTAGAAAATGCTATTTTGTCTGAATTGGAAAAATTCATTTTGGAAATGGGTTCAGATTTTGCGTTTCTGGCACGTCAGAAACACATCGTTTTAGATGGAAAAGACTACTATATGGATTTATTGTTCTATCACCGAACATTGCGGAGATTGGTATTGATAGAATTAAAACTTGGCGAGTTTGAACCTCAAGATAAGGGGCAGACAGAGTTATATCTTCGTTGGCTTGAAAAATATGAGAAAGCCGAAGGAGAAGAAAGCCCGGTAGCATTAATTTTATGTGCAGAAAAATCACAAGAAACGATTGAATTAATGGAATTAGATCATGGAAGTATACATGTGGGGCAGTATTTAACGAAAATGCCACCTAAAGAGTTATTGGAGAAAAAGTTGTCGTTGGCAATTGCTAATGCAAAGGAACAGTTAGAGCAGCGGAAAGAATAGGATATGCTATAGATGGTACTTTAATTTCAGAAAGTACCATCTATTAATATATTCAAATCGGTTTGCACAATATGAAGAAAGGCAGGCAAGGGTAATGGATTATAAAGCATTAAATGAGAACCAAAGAAAAAGAATGTTACAGATAAGTAAAAATGATTTTTCGATGGAATGGGAAAATCCTGATTTCCTTGATGCACTTATTGGAAAACTTCCTCCCATACATCACGACCGAAATGAGGAAAATATTAAAACGGAACTTGCCGAATTAAACAAGTATTATTCTCAATTTGATTTTTTCGCAACTGATAGAGCTAAATTTATTCAACAAATAAAAGTGTTAATTAATGTTATACATAATAAAAATGCGAATTGGTACGGTCTTGATTTATATAGAGTAGAAGAATGCATTCGGCAGCAGGAGTTTTGTTTGATTTCAGGAGAAGGCGGAATAGGAAAAAGTTATTTTATTAAATGTCTTGAAGAAGAATTTGAACGTAATGGTATTCCACATTTGTGTATCTATGGAAAATTTGAAAAGAATTTGCAGAATGTTGATGTCAACGAAGTTGCCGAAGTAGGTGAGAAAGGTTTTGTATTTATTGTAGATGCAATAAATGAAATGTCCGAAAAGGGGCAAATAGAGCTATTGAATGTACTTCGGAATTTAGTTCATCTTTCTAAAATAAGAATTATATTGACATACAGAACAAATGCTATGGATAATCAGATCCTTGAGGGATATAAGGAAATGGCAAAGGCTGAGTGTGCTTTCCCTGGGGTTTCTTTTGAATCTGCATTGAATGAACTCTTAAAGATGTCAGTTCCAGATGTTTACAAATATGAAGATATTCTATTTTCGAATAATGCATTATTATTGAATATGCTTTGCAGAGCACTTAGTGATGAAAAACTAATAGAGGAAAAGGTAAATAGCGTAGCTTCAATTACCTTTATTTTAGAATATTATATAAAAAATTCCATAAAGAAAACCTTTAAGGGGGAGATTTCATCCACAGATCCTATTGAAATTTGGAAAGATATTAAAAGAGTAGCTAAATGGATGTATGAACAAGATGTTAAAGGAATTGATAAAGAAAATTTGCTTATAGTTATTAAATCGGGCGATGTCTTTATACGTATTTTAAGACAAGCAGGGATTATAGGTGAGTACGATTATGACGATAGACATTATTATTTCTTTGCCATTGATTCGTTAACTGATTTTTTGATTGCACGTTCGTTATTTGAAGATATTACGGGAAAAGCATTTGATGAGCAGGTGAGAATTATATCACAAAAGACCGGCAAGCTCTATAATATGGAAGAAGCTGTGATTTTGGCTATATTTGATAATCTGGCACCGGATTATGAGTATATTGCAAAATTGTTAAAAGAAACAAAATTAATGGATTCATTGCAATATGAAACGCTTGTTAAAATCAACTTTAGCAAAGAAAATATTGTTAAATTTATTAAAGCATTTGAACCCATCGAGAAAAATAGCTTGATTACTATATTTGGAGGTTATACAGATAAGCCATTCAATTGTGTGAATTATTTAAACTCATACTATACAGTAGAAAAAAATCAGTTAAGAGAGTTATCTTTAACCTTATCCGGGACACACTTTCTGGGACGAGTGAAGGGAAGACTTAAAAACATTATATATTTTCTTACACTTAATAATGGCAAGGAAAGAAGAGTGGAGGAAGCATTTTATTATGCATTGTGGTGTTGCGCAGCACCAAACAAAGATGTACGTTGTCTTGCAATGAAATTATTATATGAAGTAGTAAGACAGAATACGGAATATAAAAGTGTTCTGATTGATATGTATGAAAGTATTGTAGACCCATACATAAAGGAGTCAATAATTTATGTTTTAGTAAATTATCTACAAGATGACGAAGAAATTTTGAGCTTCTTTAAGAATTTAATAATAGGTGAAACATATTTATTGGCAAGAAGTATTAAAAGAATAGCGGTTTATTTACATGATGATTATGGTTATATAAAGTGGGATAGAGAAAATTTGTATGATTTGAATAATGTTGTGCCTATATCAGATTCGTTAAATGATATTTTCTTTAGCGTAGATCTTATGAATAAAGATTTTTTACCATTCCGGTATTGGTCGAAGGAACATATTGATATGCATACACGCTTTTTGCAGGTAGACAAGCAGGATATTTTTAAGTTAAATCATTTTTTAGAGGAAAAGTTCCTGTGTGTAAAAACAGGAGAGTGTAATGGCTTGATGTCTTTTGAGAATCATATTAAATCTGAGTATAATATTGATTTGCGAAAACAAGTGCTGGATAATAATGCGTTTTTTGCTTCCTTCGAATCGGTTATTAAAGAAATATTCTCTCTATTTCAAGAACCATATGATGAAATTGAACGAATTGGAGGAGAAGAGGAGTTTCAAAACTCAATATTTATGAAGAGTGTTGATGTTGCTACCGGTATTTACTATGGGAGTCTTATGTGTAACTACTTTACAAATGAGTTTGCAACATATAATAATTATCAAAACAGTATTGGGTATGAAGTATATGATCCTATTGAATATGGCGAGGATGTGTATATAGCAACTCCGGTGCCGACATATCAAGATTATATTGAAAAGTTGGGGGATATGGTTATTAATCGAATCGATTTACCGGAAAAGAAAGACTTGGAGTGGGTAAGGGATGTGTCAAATACTCGTAGAAATTTAGTATCACTTTTTGAAGCGGTTGAGATTAAAAGTGTTGAGTGGGTTTTGCTCGCGGGAAGAGTTTCTTTGCATGAAGACTCTAAAAAGGAGACAAGGTGGAAAGATACATATGATATATGGTGCTGTACATCGGAAAAAGAAACTATACATGAAAATGGTGGGGCAAGGTATCTTACGATAGAATTGGAAGATTATGCTGGAAATTTAGGTGATTATAAGAAGTGTGATTCAAAACCGTGGTTATGTAAAGATGTAAAAAATATAAATTATCATTCAGAAATATTTGACAATACTTCCTTAGTGCTTCCGCCAGCAGAACTGATATGTTATTTTCAACTGACTCCAGTTTATGCTAATATGTCGTGGATTAATTCGGCTGGTGAAGTTGTAATATTCTGTAATAACAATAAAAATTCGTACTACACAGATCCTATTGGTGGCACGGTCTTTATAAGAAAAGATTATTTAGATGAGTATAGGAAAGGACATATTTTAAAGTATTTTGCATTTACAGAAAGGTTCATTCCAGAAACTGGTTATGCAGATGAAACATCGCTACATTTTGAAATTAAAAATGGTGTTATTATCAAGGAAATATTAAATAATGGTGGAGGATTTCATCGGGCGGCGGAGATTAATCCATTGTGTGCGAATTGTCCACACGGTTTCAATCAGAATTTGTCAAATAACAATAGTGACCTAAATGAAATGATAGAAATAATTTTGAGGGAGGATTACACTTCATGGGAAGAAGATGAAATTAACTGAAAGACAAGGAGGGTAAGTGAAATATATTAAGGAGATACAGTGTGTTTCATGTCCCTCTATCCCTCCTTTCTCGTTCGCCCACCTAGCTACTAATCAACGAAGGTCGAATGAATTTTACAAAGAATCAATTTACATTCCGGTTCGCTCATGCTACAATATCTTCATGGTGGACGAAAATGGTGTCGTTCGGGCGCGGAAAAAAGAGCGTGATACACAGGGAAACTTCCCGAATCCGTGATACGAATCTGCAACATTTCCCCCGGGAAAAGATAAAATAATAGGTAAAATATCCATAAAATGAGTCACAAAACGGCAAAAACCGTAACAAATAAGTTCCTGAGCACAACCAAATCAGACCGTGAGGGTAGACGTACAGTAGGATCTGGACGTGTTGCTACAATCATTGAGTAATTTATAATTCATGACAATAGAATGCTCACGAAGTGTGCATTCTATTGTTTAACAGGTTTTGGATTATATTCCGCAATCCTTGAGAAATCAGGGGTTGCGGTTTTTTTATTTAAGAATGTAAAAAAGTGGCTGATGGTAAAAGTGTTGAAGTTTATAGATGTGTAGAATGATGAAAAATAGAAAATATGGAAACAATGCAGACATCGTCACAAAACTATCAGATGACAAATCACACCAATATCTGGTAATATAAAGAAATAACAATAAAATAGTATCATACAAAGGAGAAGAGAGTATGAAAAAATTATCAGTTTTAGCAATCGCTTTGGCAGCGACTTGTATGTTTAGCGGATGTGGAAAAGAGACAAAGCAGAATGTACAGCCAGCCGAAGAAACTTACAAGAACACAGAGAGCGAAACCAGCGAAGAATGTGCGGCTGCACAGGAGGAGTTTTCCGAGGAAGTGGTAGACACAGAGGAAAGTATTGATGATGAATGGACGGACGAAGCATCGGAGCTCGACGAGGAAGTCGCTTCTGTTCTGGCAAATGTGGATACAGATTACAACAGTGTTTATTGGGGTACGTCTTATTCTATTTTTGAGGATCTGCCGGGAGTAGTAGTGAGCATTACACCGTGTATACAGAATGACCAATATGGACTTCTTGTGGCAATTACGAACTTGTATAGTGATGACATATGGTTTAATGGAAGTGCGGTTGCATTGGACGAAGACGGAAATCAAATTGGTGAAACCTATATATATGAACCTAATCTTGGTTCTGGTAACACAGCAGTTGAGGTTATAGACTGTGGACAGACCATGCCAGATGGACGTGTGCAATGGACAGAAGGACAGACAATGGAGGCATCCGGAACTTACGTTCCGTGGGAGACTGATTATTCAGTGTCTGGAAATCCGGAAGACGGATATTTGTCCGTTGATTATTCTTTTTACGCTTCGGATGGAACACCATGTACGGGTTCGACTTTGACAGTTTGTCTTTTGGATGAAGATGGTCTGGTCATTGGTGTCGGCACAGAGTTTATTGAAAAAATTGGAGAAAATGAAAAATACGATGGAACGGTAAAGGTATATGGTGACAAAGATATCTTGTCTTTGACAAAAGGTGTTGCGATGTTTGCCAATCCATATACTATGGAATAAAATAATTTTTACAACGCATCAAAAGAAAAGCAAACCAAACAGATAGGTTTGCTTTTTCTATATCAATTTTCAGAAATTTGCCCGATATAATAGATAACAAGTAAAAGCAAACGGATTTGCAATAACCGTATCGTGATATGGGAGGGAATGACATGGCAGTCAACACAGATTCAATCGTATCTAATCTTTACAGCACTTACAGTTCACAGTCCAAGACTGGAAAAACAAATAAGGAAAATGCGACAGGCAAATGCAGCGTCCGGCTTATCACAGTTAAAATCCCAGATTGAATCATCCGGTCAGAGTCAGAACGTTGTAGGCTACGGAATGAGGGTTAATGATGGAGGAACAGCATCATTTTTTGCAGTTCTGAAGAAATCTCCTGCGGATCAGAAAGTGCGTATCGAGAAAAAAGCAGTCGAGAAGAAAGAAGCAAAGAAGGCAGAGGAAAAGAATGCTGAGAAGAAGGAAAAGCAGGACAAGTTAAAGGAAGCACAGCAAACGTCAGATGATGATGATACCATTACGATTTCGGCAGGTTCGATTGAGGAACTGATCAAGAAAATCAATGATTATACGTTTTCCATGAAGAGCGACAATGTTCAGACAGAAGCAGAATTGCAGGTCGGACAGCATATTGATTTCCGTGGATAAAAAAGTTTATATAGTGTACAGAAAGGCTTTCGGAAATACAGAAAGTCTTTTTTATGTTTATGGCTTTAGCCAGTTGAGGGCATTGAAGTTTTTCGTGTTCCGAAA
>OGGF01000145.1_pt1 | contig 56171 bp, 49 predicted proteins | sample 1571211 | NCBI WGS metagenome assembly OGGF01 (sample SAMEA2582020, study PRJEB24529) | metagenome | biome: Human gut stool | place: China | collected 2011 | reverse complement strand
ACGACCCGACACCCCCGAAACAGGGCGAAAACGAGGACGGGCGAACCGAACGAAACAGACCCGAGAGAGGACAAGAGCGACAACACCCACAAGGGACAACCCGAGCAAAACAGCAGACCACAAAAGCAGAACCCACAAAACCAACCAAGGCAGAACCCGAGCAAACCCCCACGCAGAACCCCAACAGGCGAGCGACACAACAGGCAGGAAGAACAGACAGCCGAACCAACGAGACCACCACGCACCGAGGACACCACGCAAACGAGAACCAAAAAGAACAAACGACAACAACACAGGAAACACCCCCAAACAAAAAATTTACGCCGTTTGGCACTATCTCCAATGTACACATTGTTTCTTAGGGACTGTTGTTTCCTTTAAGCAGGGGCGGGAGCGTAGCGTGTACAAGCCCCGTTTAGTTAGGGGGATAAGGCATACCCCGAGCGTAGCGAGCCTGTCAGCAAAAAAAGGACTGTGTTCTTTTTTTTGCGTGGGGTTGCCGACCCGTAGTTTGGCATAATTGGAGAGCAAACGGCGTAAATAGTTTCTGTCAGATGATAGTTTCTGTATCGTACCGTTTCTGTCAGATGATAGTTTCTGTTTTATCCCGTTTCTGATATAGCAAACCTTAGGCGGTAGGCAACTTCGGGGATTCAACAGACCAAACAGGCATTGTTCTGTTTGGGATGTTGTAATTTCGGGGGGAGCTGTTTCTGTTCTATCTCGGATAGTCGAACTTACTTAGTAGCAAAAAACAGGCATTGTTCTGTTTTTTGCGGTCTGATATTGTTTAGATAGGAGTAGATTCCTTCCTATTTATAATACTTGATAATAGGGACATTATTTAGCCAAAACTATTGGCAAAAGAATATATTAACGGTGTTCTTCTTAACACCAAAGAGTGTAAATACAATCAAAGAAAAAAGCTGTATATCGACAAGAACGGTGTTCTTTTAGGGACTGAAACTATGGTTTCTACCTCTCAGCTGTTTAGTGATAAGGGTAACGAACTTTCGGACTTATCAAAGGACAGAATTAGGAGAGAACAGTGGAACAAAGACCTTGACGAAATGTACGGTTTTTCTGGGAATTATCAGCAGAAAGGTATCAAAGAAAATCCGCTTGATAGGTCAAAGAGGAGAGCAAAAAAGCAGATTAAGGACTTTATTCTGTGTGGTAATTTTGACTGCTTTGTAACTCTGACACTTGATAAAGAGAAAATCAGCAGAACAGATTACAACGAGGTCATTAGGAAAATGAATACATTCCTCGGTCATAAGGTACAGAGAAACGGACTGCGTTATTTAGGGGTTGCAGAACTTCATAAAAAGGGCGGTATTCATTTTCATTTCCTCATGAACAAAGGTTCTTTGAACCTTTGTGATTCTGGAACGGTTTCCGTTCCAGATCATAAAAAACCTATCAAGGTTTCTACTGCCGACAGATACAAGATAGCTGAGAGTGACCGACACACTGTATATAACCTGTGTGACTGGGGCTTTGGTTTCTCTACTGCTATTGACTGCTACGGTTCTTTGATGTCTGTTGCAAATTATATTTGCAAATATATAACTAAAGCTGACGAAAAAATTGGGGGTAGGTGGTATTATTCTGGCGGTAGTCTTGTTAAACCTGTTGTGCAATATTCTAATTCTGATTATGACAAGGCGTTAAATTATGATTGGGAGTATGACTGCGGATACGGGACAATAAAATGCAAAATGGAGTGTATTGAAAATGAAGATTGAAACTGTTGACGGTGATTTTATGATTAGCTCTTTCGACCTTTCGCCTGATGATTTGGTGAAGATTGCTTGTGCGTGCTGTTCGGCTCTTGCTATGAAGTACCCTTCGCCACACCTGCCGAGGTTGATTATAAACGAGAATGATAAGTTCTATGGTAACAGCGTTTGGGTGAATTACCGCTACCATAAAGAAGTTGAAGAAAACAAAATCCATTGACTGTGGGTACAGCTTTTGGGCTGTACCCCTTTTTTATATCTGCTCGCACAATTTTTGAAATTTTTTTGAGTTGACTTTTTTAGGATTGTTGACACGCTCGGGGGTACGGTGTGGGGCAACGGGTAACTCAGGGCGTTGCAAAGAATTGACGGATAGCCCTAAAAGGCTTAAAATTGAATTATGAGAGCAGATTATATTAAACCGAGTGTTTATACTCGGATATATCATTTAATGGAATATGAGAACGCCCTGGCGTTGAGGCTGTCACTTGAAACGGGGTTGCGTATCGGTGACTGCTTGGCACTCCGTCCAGAGGATATAGACGGCTGTGTGATTTCCTACACCGCACAAAAAACAGGGAAGAGCGGTAAGAAAAAAATTTCCGCAGACCTTGCGAAGAGGTTGCGGAAAATAGGGGACAAGAAATTTATATTCCCTGGGCGTTTCGGTGATAAACCGAGAACCCGACAAGCTGTATGGAAAGATGTCAAAAAAGCCTCAAAGGCTTTGAAGATTAACGAAAACCTTTCGCCACATTCAGCCCGTAAAACATACGCCGTCGAGGAATTTCACGAAAAAGGTTTCAAAGAGGTGCAGAAAGAATTACAACACGACCGAGCGGAAACGACAATGTTGTATGCGTATAGTGATATTCTCTTCAAAAATCATAACGGCGTAATTGATGAGGAATTGAAAGATATTTGCTTGGAAATTCTTGAAACTGTGCAAGACACTCACCGAATTATACAAAATTTCTGTCAAGCTGTGCCGTTTCGCTCCGAGTGACGAACGAGGTGCGACCGTGCCACATAAGTGGCACACGGCACAAAAGCAGAGTAGCGAACCGCACAAAACCGCCGTTAGAGGCGGTCGGCTAACATTTCAAGTAAACGCTTGTAAGATTTTTCAGGATTGTTTGTTCCACCGCCAAATGGTGTGTATGAGTTGGCGAAACACCAATATCTATAGTTGATGTACATATTGTAAGTTGGGTAATATTTCACAATGTGAAATTTACGCTTATATTCAAGCCAACTCATATACGGAAAGTTTGGGCTTGAAATGTTTGCCGACTGCCTTTTGTAGTTTTCTGAATTTTTGTAGTGCCATTTTGTCATAAGATTACCGCCTTTTTTGATTATAACATAACCGACCTGTCAACGGCGGTAGTTCATTTTACCGTTGACGGGTCGGTTATAATCAAAAAAAAAGTGAGGCGGTAATCTTGACAAAGTGGTGCGGAATGTGATAATCTTAGCCTGTGTGAGCGTTCCGATATATCAAAAAATTCGGGAGGTGTGGCGTAGTCAGTAGCCCCCAAGGAACACGCACTTGTAAGTGGTATAACAGAATTATACAAAAAACATATTTTGTAAGTGCCGTCCTGCTTGCGACGGCACGAGTAGTTCGGGTTCCCCGAATTATACAAAATATTCATTTTGTATAATTTTCGTAATTAGAATATACACCGCCCTTTTTTGTGTTATAATAGCATTATAATTCTTCTAATACAGATTTTAGTTCAACTTCTTTGAGTTATTCTTTATAAGAAATAAATTTACGGTGGTGTGTTTATGGCAGTTGATTTTCGTGATGAAGCTCCTGCAATTTTGAAGGACTATTTAATTTATAAGCAGACAATCAAAAATATGTCGAAGAAAACCGTTGACGAATATTTTATTGATCTCAGAACTTTTTTTAGATTTTTAAAAGTAATGCGTGGTCTTGTGCCTGACGGTACTGATTTTGATGAAATTAAAATTGACGATGTTGACCTTGATTTAATTAAAACCGTTAATCTTGAACTTGCATATGATTATATGAATTTTCTTTATCGTGACCGCAACAATAAGAGTGCGTCCCGTGCAAGAAAATGTTCCAGTCTGAAAGGCTTTTTTAAGTACATAACAAATAATAAACATTTGCTTGATACAAATCCCGTGGAACAGCTTGAATCGCCAAAAAATAAAAAAGCTTTGCCAAAGTATCTTACTCTTGAACAAAGCATTGAGCTTCTTAATGCTGTTGACGGAAATAACAAACAGCGTGATTATTGTATTTTGACTCTCTTCCTCAATTGCGGACTCCGTGTGTCTGAAATGGCAGGTCTTAACTATAATGATATTCATAGTGACGGTACAATGCGTGTTGTCGGTAAAGGCAATAAAGAACGCATTGTTTATCTAAACTCTGCTTGCATTGACGCTTATAATGAGTATATGAAGGTGCGTCCGGTTGATGAAGTTAAGGATAAAAAAGCGTTGTTTATTAGCCGTAATCACCGCAGAATGTCTGTGAAAACAATTCAGGCTATGGTATATAAATATCTTGAGAAAATCGGACTTGATTCTCAGGGATATTCCTGTCATAAGCTTAGGCATACCGCTGCCACGCTTATGTATCAGCAAGGCGGAGTTGATGTCAGAGTGCTTAAAGAGGTTCTCGGACACGAAAACCTCGGTACGACTGAGATTTATACACACCTGAGTTCGGAACAAATGAAAAATGCCGCTGACTCAAATCCGCTTGCAAAAATAAAACCTAAGAAAAAAGTTTAAAGAATTTTTACTATGCCGCCCACATCTGTGAGTGGCATATTTTTGCATAATATTTTAATTTCAATTTTATTTTTTAAACATAATTCTTTGATAGAAGAATAGCATGGATGCATTTCAGCGTTTCCGAAAAACACTACGGTATTATCAGAGATTTTTCCGCTTGCACCGCCTATAAATCCATAATCATATCCTTCAAGTTTTATATCACCCGAGGATATTAATAACACCTCTGCCCCATCTTTTTCAAGGGCATTTTTTATGGATATATCAGCTGTTACGGCAGTGCGATTATTGAGTATTAGAGTTGAGCATCTTGCGTATCCTTGGTTTATGTTTACGATTTCAATATCGTTTTTTACACAATATTTGTAAAGAGTCGGATCTATTGCAGATACTTTACCATAAAGCTTATTATTAAAGAAAAGAAAATTCAGCAATATATTTTCGGGATACTTCTTCCCTGCTTTATTTTTACATATAATCAAATTTTCTTTATATGGTAAAGTTTTTAGCTTTTCGCACTCTTGAAGTACAAAAACAGTATTATTTATCGTCAAAATCTGCATATCGGCATGAGCTTGTTCAGGTTGCGGAAATGCTTTGACAGTGTCCGAATATATAACATTATGCCCCATTTTTGAAAGCTCATCGGCAAAACATGGGTATTTGTTTGATATTACAAAACTGCTCATTGTCCTACCGCTTCAAATGCCTGACGAATGTTTTTTACTCCGATCAATTCAGCGTCATCACATGAAACACCTTTTAGATTATGATACGGCAGAATGATTTTTGTAAAGCCGAGTCTTACTGCCTCGTTAATTCTCATCTGAGCGTTTGATACAGCACGAATTTCTCCTGCAAGACCGATTTCACCGAATACAACAGCGTTTTCGTCAATCGGAGTATCTTTCAGACTGCTTATAAGAGCCATGGCAATTGAAAGGTCAATCGCAGGTTCGTCAACTCGCAATCCGCCTACGATATTTATGTAGGTGTCGCAGTTTGAAAAATAGTATCCTGCTCTTTTTTCAAGAACGGCAAGTACCATTGACAGTCTGTTATAGTCATATCCTGTAACCATTCTGCGAGCGTTGCCGTATCCGCTTTGTGTGGCAAGTCCCTGTGTTTCGGCAAGAATTGGTCTTGATCCTTCAATTGTACAGGTGACGCAAGTTCCCGAAACATTTTTCGGACGCCCTGAAAGCAACATAACAGACGGATTTGCAACTTCGTTAAGCCCTTTATCAGTCATTTCAAAAACGCCGATTTCATTTGTTGAGCCGTACCTGTTTTTTACGGCACGAAGAATACGGCAGCTCATCTGTTTGTCACCTTCAAAATGCAGTACGGTGTCAACAATATGTTCAAGTACCTTTGGACCTGCAATTGAACCCTCTTTATTAACATGACCTACGATAAACATAGGAATATCAAGTCCTTTTGCAGTTCTCATCAGCATATTGGCAGATTCTCGTACCTGTGTAATGCTGCCTGGGGACGAGTTTAATTCTGAAAGATTCATCGTCTGAATTGAGTCAATCATAACAAGGTCGGGCTTGAGATTTTTTATCTGTTCGCAAATAACCTCAACATCGGTTTCAGTCATTACATACAGATTCGGCGAAGTTACACCCAGCCTTATTGCTCGTAGCTTGAGCTGTCTTTTTGACTCCTCTCCCGATATGTAGAGAATTTTCAGAGTATCGCCGAGGTACTGACAAATCTGCATAAGAACGGTCGATTTGCCTATGCCCGGATCACCGCCCAGAAGTATAAGACTGCCCTTTACAATTCCTCCGCCAAGTACACGGTTGAGTTCTCCGCAGCCTGTGTCATATCTGTGCTCATCCTCGGTTGAAATATCCGATATGGCGTATGGTTTTGAGTAGGTTGCAAAAGAGCGTGTTTTTGCAGTTGCTGACTGTTTTGATGTATCTTTAATTTCTTCGTTCATTGTGTTCCATTCGCCGCATGACGGGCATTTTCCGTACCATTTGGGCGATTCGTATCCACATTCTGAACATATGTAAACACTTTTGATTTTTGAAGCCATTTATTTCACTTCCTGTATTTATTGATGAGTATAATCTAAAAATCCTGTTATGATTGCAGTTGCCATTTCTTTTTGATATTCGTCACTTTGCAGCTTAGCAAGTTCATCCGGATTTGAAATAAATCCGCATTCCACAATAACGGACGGGTTTTCAGCCTTTTTTAAAAGATAGATTGAGCCGTCTGCCTTTTTGCATTGCCGTTCGTTATTAGGCTGTAAGCATTTTTTTACGGAATTTCTAATGCATTCCGCAAGATTTTGACTTTGACTGTTATTCGGGGAATAAAAAATTTGAGTTCCGTAATATTTGCTTTGAGAAAATTTGTTTTGATGAATACTGATTACAACATTGTTTTTGTCTGAATTGAAAATTTCGAGCCGTTTTTTTAAATCGGCAACTTTCCTTGAATGAACCGAATCTTCTCCGTTATCAAGAGATACATCATCTGTTCTTGTTTGAACAACCTTATATCCGAAAATTTTTAATAAATCAGCTGAATTATTTGCTATAGAAAGATTGATGTCCTTTTCAAGCACACCGCTTTCGCTTACTGCTCCCCCGTCTTCGCCGCCGTGACCTGCGTCAATTACAATTATCGGCTCTGTTTTGTTTTCGGTTATAACAGATTTTGTCGGATTAAGTCTGAAAAAAACAGATACCATAATAATGCAGAATATTGCAAACAGTATAAAGCAGAGAGCATAAAATGTCGGGATTTTTTTATTCATACAAACACCTCTGCATAAAAATATGCCGAGTGTGAGATTATATATTACTTATTCAGTATATACTACAAAACTTTTTCTGACAAGATTTTTCTTTTGGATTTTTGCATATGACAAAGATGTTGTAATAAAATTTGTTTGGTGGTATAATTATCAAGGATTATGAATTGGAAAAATGAAAGGAAGTTAGTAAAATGGAAAAACCTGGCAGAAATGATCCTTGCTGGTGTGGCAGCGGAAAAAAGTATAAAAAATGTCATATAGATTTTGATGAAAAAATTGAGGAATTTGAGGTTGCAGGTCACATTGTTCCCTCCCATGAAATCTTGAAAAATGCTGAGCAGATTGAAAAAATCAAGGAGAGTGCAAAGATTAATATTGCAGTTCTTGATTATGTTGCAGAGCATATTAAGGCAGGTATCAGCACGGCTGAAATTGATAAGTGGGTGTATGATATCACAACCAAAATGGGCGGTGTTCCGGCTCCCCTTAATTTTGAGGGATTTCCCAAGAGTGTATGTACTTCAATAAACAACGAAGTTTGTCACGGTATTCCGTCGGAAGATGTAATAATCAAAGACGGCGATATAATCAATGTTGATGTTTCAACTAATTTGAACGGATATTTCTCCGATTCTTCAAGAATGTTTTGTATCGGTAATGTAAGCGAAGAAAACAGAAAGCTTGTTGAAGAAACAAAAAATGCAGTTTATGAGGGACTCAAGCAGGTTAAGCCTTGGGGCTTTCTCGGAGATATGGGTCAGGCTGTCAATGATTATGTAAAGAGTAAAGGTTACTCTGTTGTTCGTGAAGTAGGAGGTCATGGAATCGGTCTTGAATTCCACGAAGATCCATGGGTAAGTTACATTTCTAAAAAAGGCACGGAAATGCTTATGGTACCCGGTATGATTTTTACCATTGAACCTATGGTAAACGCAGGAAAACCTGATATTTTCGTTGATGAGGATAACGGCTGGACTATCTATACAGAAGATAACTCAATGTCTGCTCAGTGGGAAATTCAGGTTCTTGTAACTGAGGACGGCTACGAAATTATTGCATACTAAGTAAAAACAAAAGGCATTTGCTTTGAGATTTCTCATTGCAAATGCCTTATTTTTATAAGTAAAAATTAATTATTCCTTACCGTCCCAACAATAAGTACAGAGTTTGCATTTGTCAATTCCGCAGGAATCAAGCATATCGTCAAGCCTGTTAAAACGCAAGGATGTGAACTTGAGTTCTTTACAGATTTCATCAACCATCTGCTCGTATTTTTCAGAATCGGGATTTGTATATTCCTGAAGAATTTCGTCTGTAACATTGCCGTTCTCAAGTCTTTCAATAACTCGTCTTGTGATGAGATCCATTTCAGAAGATGATCTTGAGAAGTTAAGATACTTACAGCCGTATACAAGCGGAGGACACGCAGGTCTGATGTGAACCTCTTTTGCGCCGCTTTCAAAAAGATATTCCGTTGTTTCACGAAGCTGTGTGCCTCTTACAATTGAGTCATCAATAAGAAGAAGGCTCTTTCCTCTGATTAAATCCTCAACTGCGAGAAGCTTCATTTTTGCAATAAGATTACGCTGACTCTGTATTGTCGGCATAAATGATCTCGGCCAAGTAGGTGTATATTTAATAAACGGTCTTGAGAACGGAATTCCCGATGCATTTGCATAGCCTACTGCGTGAGCAATGCCTGAATCGGGTACACCTGCAACGATATCGGGCTTTACGGAATCTCTTTCAGCCATTTTTGCACCGCAGTTGTAACGCATTTGCTCAACACTTGTACCCTCATATGAGCTTGCAGGATAGCCGTAGTAAACCCACAGAAAAGTACAGATTTTCATTTTATCGCCGGGCTTTTTGAGTGTAATGCAGTTTTGGTCTGTAATTACCGTAATCTCACCCGGCCCGAGTTCTTTATAATCATTGTAGCCGAGGTTTTTGTATGAGAAACATTCAAACGCCACACAAAATGCATCTTCTTTTTTGCCGATAACAACAGGAGTTCTGCCGTACTTATCTCTTGCGCAATAGATGCCGTTTTTATTCATCAACAGGAGCGAAACAGAGCCGTCAACTTTTTCAAGAGCATAGCTTATGCCGTCAACAAGGTTTTCTTTTTGATTGATTAGAGTTGCAATAAGCTCGGTTGCGTTGATTTCACCGCCGCTCATTTCAAGAAAATGCGAACCGCCTTTTTCAAAGATCTCCGCAACAAGTTCATCTGTATTATTGATTTTGCTTACGGTGGTAATTGCATATGTACCGTGATGTGAACGAACAATAAGAGGCTGCGGTTCGTAGTCGGAAATACAGCCGATACCGAATTTGCCTTTCATACTCTGCATATCTTTATCAAATTTAGTTCTGAAAGGTGCATTTTCAATATTGTGGATTGATCTGTCAAATCCTTTTTCTTTGTCATAAACAACCATACCGCCTCTTCTTGTACCAAGGTGTGAATGATAGTCAATTCCAAAGTATAAGTCGAATACGCAGTCCTGTTTTGCTGCAACACCCATAAATCCGCCCATGTTTTTTCTCCTTTAACCTTTTTAATTCTGAATTAAAAGTATTTACAGTTTGCCGTTTTAGATTGTAAATACTGTTTGATTAAAATCAGACACACCAAAATTATAATATTATTTTCGGATTATGTCTATACTTTTGTCGAAAATTTTTGAATTACAGCACAAAAAAACAGCAGAAATTTTATCTGCTGTTTAGGTTTATTCGATAAGTCCGTACTTAACTTTAATTCTGTCAAGCTTTTCAAGCATAGGTTCTGCTCCGAAAAACAGAAATATAACAGTCGAAACTGCGTGAACAATATCCATCGGAAAGCCCTGAACATAAAAAGTTATGAGCATATTTAGATTAAATGCGGAATGTGATGTGAGTGCCGAATAAAGGTTCATAAGTCCGCCGTAAATGACCATTGTGGCAATGAAACCGTATATACAGAGCGAAGTCCTTGTTCTGCCCAAAAGACCTTTCTTAAAGAGAATACCGCCAATGAAGCCTATTATCCCTGCCGCAAACATTTGCCACGGCGTCCAAGGTCCTTGACCGAACATAAGATTTGAAACAAGCATACTTACAGCACCAACAAGAAATCCCGATTCACCGCCGAATGCTACTCCCGAAATTATCACAATTGCCACAACGGGCTTGAACTGAGGCAACATTGTAAATGCAAGTCGTCCTGCAACTGCTATTGCACATAGAACGGAGATTATGACAAGCTCTCTCGCTTTTGGGTGCCTGCCTTCAAAAACGAGAAAAAACGGAATCATACACTCAATCATAACAAGGAGTGAAATAAAAAGATATTTCTGATCCTGAAGATATGTCATTCCAACAAAAATTGTAACTGGAATTGCAAGCAAAACCATAATTGCCATACTGACGGTTCTTTTACTCAGTTTTGAACTTTTTCTCGGCAGGTCAATCGGTCGTTTTGATTTTGTTCCGAAAGCAATCATAAGCAACGCAACAGATACTCCGATAATTCCCCAGTTGAACCAGGTAGGCAAAGTTTTGGCTGAAAAATTCGGAATATATTCCAGGTTTATAATCAGACCGAATATGAACAGTACTGCACCCAAAAATCCGAAGATTTTTTTAAAAACAGAAAGCTTTTTGTTTTCAGCTTTGTTTTTTTGGAGGGGAATATTTTCGGTGTCGTTTTTAAAAAGATCAATATCAGGTGTGTTTCTGTTAATTTGAATATCTCTGCTTTTTCCTGTGCAGGCATATATGACATCATTTGATGATACTGCGTTATCTATTATGCCTTTTGTCATTCGGCTTGCAGAGGTGGAATAAAAGCTGTTTGACGAAAAGAAAGTTCTCGGTGTACCTTCCGACACAACTTCACCGTTAAAAAACATCAGACAGCGGCTTGGATATACAGCGCAGAACTCTACATCGTGACTTACCATGAGAACGGTTATGCCGGCTTTATTGAGGTCGTATATAATCTGAGCAAACTCAATCTTGAATTCGGCATCAAGTCCCTTTGTAGGTTCATCAAGTAAAAGAATTTGAGGTCTTATGAGAAGAATTTTTGCAAGAGCCGCTCTCTGCTGTTCACCGCCGGATAAATCATAAGGATGGCGATTGCAGAGGTTTTCAAGTCTGCACAGCTTTACCGCTGAGGTAACCCGTCTTTCTTTTTCCTCCTTGCTGATTTTTCTGCCGTCAAATACTTCGTACAAATCTTCAAGTACAGTTTTTTTCAAAAACAGTGTCTGCGGATTTTGCGGTAATACTGCTACGAGCGTGTCAAAAGAATTTTTGTTAAGCGGAGAGATTTCAACTTTGCCTCTGTATGGCTTGTTAAGTGAACAGATAATTGACAAAGCGGTTGATTTTCCCATTCCGTTACCGCCGAGTATAGCCGCAAATTCCCCCTGATATATTTTTAGTGAAAGACCTTTTAGTACATCTGCACCCGACTTTTCGTACCTGAACCAAATATCATTAAGACTTACTGCTTCTTTATCAGAATGTTTCTGAATGCTTTCGGGTTTGAGCTCATACATTTTATGATTTTGGGCATATTCCGAAAGCCACTTTTTGCCGCTTGGAACAGTTACGGGACAGTCGGTATTGTCATTTTCTGTAACGGCCTGCCATATCTGCATCGGAGCAGGCATAGAAAGAAATGTTTTACTGTTTTTTTCTTTAAGAATTTTTCCGACCTTTTGAGGAGAGTCAAAAGCTGAAATTCCGTTGTTTTCGATGACAAGCACCCTGTCTGAAAGCGGAAGCACCTCATCAAGTCTGTGTTCCGTTATTATCACCGTTGTCCCCAGTTCGTGATTTATGCGTGAAACACAGTGCAAAAATTCGCTTGCCGCAATCGGATCGAGTTGGCTTGTCGGTTCATCCAAAATGAGAACGGACGGTTGCATTGCCATAATTGAAGCAAGGTTTAAAATTTGCTTTTGTCCGCCCGAAAGTTCGAGAACACTTTTTTCAAAATAATTTTGGATTCCGAAAAATGAAGCTGTTTCGGCAACTCTTTTTCGGATTGTATTGTTGTCATAACCAAGACTTTCAAGTCCGAAAGCAAGTTCGTGCCATACCTTATCGGTAACAATCTGATTTTCAGGTGATTGCATAACAAAGCCGATTTTACTGCTTTGCTCCCTGTGAGAAAGGTCTGATATAGGTTTTTCTTCAAAGAATATTTCTCCCGAAAGAACACCGTGCGGTGAAAGATCGGGTTTCAGATGTCTGAGAAGTGTGCTTTTTCCGCAGCCTGACGGACCGCAGACCGTGATAAACTCGCCCTCATTTACGCTGAAAGTAATATCTTTAAGTACATCAATACCGGTTTCGGGGTATCGAAAACTCAGATTCTTGATTGCATATGTTTCCATTTTATCCCCTCTCCTATATTTACCGATAGCGGAATCAACATTAAAAATGTGTAGAATATATAAAAAATAACACTTTGCACCGTAAACAAATCGCCCTTGATTGACGGATAGTATCTGAATTTTATTGCGTTTGTAAAAAGCAAAATCATAAGTACTAATCCGGTAAAAAGGATTGTGCAAAGCATAAATGCGTCTCTTTTGTCAAATTTATAAAGTGAATAGGATGTTCTGCCTTTAAGACCGTGACCTCTGCTTTTCATTGAATCGGCTGTTTCAATTGCGTTTTCAAGCGACCATGTTATCATAATCGAAAGGATTTTTACAGCATTTCTTATTCTTTGAAACAATGTTCCCTCGTTTATATCTCTCCCGATTGTGTGTTGTGCACTACGCACAAGCTTCATTTGTGCCGAAAACCTTGGAACAAAACGCAATGCCATTGAAATCACCAGACTCAATGACGGCATTATTCTGCCAAACAGGAAAACGACTTTGTCGGAAGTGATTACTGCATTGAATGAAGAAAACCATAAAACTGTTGACGAAAGCAAAAATGCACTTGCAATACCGTAAACGATTGATTCGAGGGTTAGTGGGTTATCCCACGGAAAATATGTGAGTATAGTCATTCCTTCATGATTAAAAACAGGATTTACGAGAACTATCAAGAGTATCATAGGTAAAAGAAAAACAAGTGACAATCTCACAGCTTTTTTGCCGTTAAGGTATAAAGCGGTTACAAGTGCACATAAAAAACTTACAGCAAGACAAACAGGGTTCATGATAAACATCGTGAACCCTATTGTAAGTGCAAAAAATATAAAATTGATAAAGGGGTGCATATTTGAAAAAGTATCCTTCATCATTATTCTCCTGTTGCGTATCCTCCGCCGACATCATAGCCTAAGTTACAAGTGTAGCACCAGACCACATCGTCGCCGTTCTTGAGTACATATCGTGAACAGCCGTAGTTTGGAAACCATTCATTGACTTTGTACATCCAGCCCGAAAGAGAACCGCAGTCAAATTCGTAGAGGTTGTTAATTCCTTCAATATAAGCGGAATTATACATAGGAGTCCAGCTCGATTCCATATGAATATTGTTGTCCTTACAAACTTTTACAAGGACATCATATACAGATTCGCCCTCTTTGAATTGAACTTTCTGTTTTTTGAGGATTATACCGTCCTTTGGAACGAGTTCAATTTTTTCGGGATCAAGGTCATCCATGTTGTCAAGAATTGTTGAACAGGTAATTGTAAAGGTACAATAAAGATTTGTATCTTTTGTTTCCTGTTCTTCCGGTTCAACCGGCTTTGGCTTTCCCGACGGTACGGGATCGGTTTTGTACTTGTCCTGCGTTGTCGGCTGAACATCATTCTTTTTGTTCGGCTTTGAAGAACTGTTTGATGAAGAAGACGGTTTTTTCTTATCCGAAGAACTGTTGTTTGAACTCTGCTCGGATTTCTCACTTTTTTCAACAGCTGAACTGTTACTGTTCTGCGAATTATCCTTACTGTTCTTTTTATCTTCGGAATTTTTTCTGTCCTTTTTATCTTTGTTTGATTTAGCGGAATCGGTAGGACTTTGAGTGGTTTTCTCTGTTGCAGACACAGAAGTTGTTTCTGTGTCTGCATTTGTTGTCGATAGCGAGGAGGCAGTTGATGCAGTTTGAACTTTATTTTCCGATCGGTTGCCGCCTGCAAAAAATGCTACTGTAAGTGCGGCAATACAAACGCACACCGCAATTAAAAGTATTTGATTTTTTTTAACAAACTTTTTTATCTTTTCCATAACCAATCTTTACTTGTGAACTTTAATCAAACGAGGTTAACGATGATTTTCTGAATTTCTGTTGCATCAACAACATTGATAACACCGTCATGATTTACATCTGCTTTGATAAGTGAAACCTTTGAAAGCTGTTCAAGGTTTACAATCTGCTTCTGAACGAGTGTTGCGTCAATTACAGAAACTGTGTTGTCAAGATTAACATCACCTACGGCATAATTTTCTGCAAGTCGGTCAGTCATATTGTAGAGTGAAGTTTTGCCGTTTACAAGACGGTCAAATGAAACAAAAGCATAGAAACCCTGTTCGGTTGCCATCTGATTGTATGTTGTATCTGTATGACCGAATCCGTTTTCAGCGGAGAAACTCATCATAGCATCGATGAGTGTGTTGCCGTTTTTGATGAATCTTTCATCATTTGTAGGATCAATTCCAAGGCTTGTAAGTGCAACGAGTACCTGTGCACAGCTTTCGCTGTTTACAGAACCCCATGATGCAAATCCGCCGTTTTCATTCTGTGCGTTTGACATTGCTGTGAGTGCTTTATCAATTGCCTCTTTAACATCGCTGTTTGTTGAGTAGTAAGGAGCAAGTGCCTGAATTGCCATACCTGTCATATCAGGATCTGCAGTTGAGCCGAAGAATGTCCAGCCACCGTTTGCTACCTGTGCATCAAGAATTGTCTGTACGAGCTTTTCTCTCGTTGTGGGATTTGCGGCGTCAGTCTGCGGAATTTCATAATCGCCCGTATCAAGTGCAATGAGTGCAAAGATAGGACCGTTGATACCCTGCTTCTTAACATAATCCATATCTGCAAGCGGTTCAAGAAGGTTATATGATGCAACATCTGTAACATCCTTACCGATTGCCGTAAGGGCAAGGATTACTCTTGAATTGTCTGTTGATTTAGTATTGTGAAGTTTTGCAGAACCTTTTTCTTCAACATACTTAACTGCATTCTGATAGTAACCGTCTGCAATTTCGTCAGTGATTTTACCTGCTCTTGCAAGACCGAGGACTGTCCACTCACCGCCTACCGAAGAAACTGTTGGTGTGTTTTGTGATGCGAGATATTTTGCAACCTCGTCAATCTTGTTTGAAACTGTGTCAGCTGCGGAAGGAGCATATTTCACTGTGAATGTATATACAGTACCGCCTTCACTTGTGTTCATTGACGGCCATGCAATATCACCGCAACCTATGATAATTTTGTCACCGTCAGAAACATTAACAGTCTGACTTCTCTTGTAAAACGCACTGTCGTCAGAAGGAAGATATTCATTCTTATATTTTCTTGTCTGGAAGTTTTTGTTAGTTGCAGTAGGAACTACATTTACATCAGCTGACGGTGTGTCGATTGTGAGTGTGTAGTCTGTAACTGACGGATCAAATTCGCCTGAAAGCTCGGCACCTGTGATTTCAACCGATTTAACAGTTGTATCGTTATTTGCCCATGTACCGCCGATATCCTCGCCGTAACCGTTTGAAGTATACATAATAGCGATTTCGTCACCGCTCTCAAGGTTGCCGCTTGCAACGGTAATATCAGCGAAACCGTAGTTTGTAAACCAATCGTTGAGTGTTCCCATCCAACCGCTCATTGCACCGCCGTCAGATGCAGCAAGACCGTTAATTGATGAGAAGTAATTACTCTCAGCACCCTCCTGTGTGTAGCCGTGATTGTTGAGTGCGTCAACAACCGCTGACATCATAGTAGAGTCATTATCAATGCTTACCCACTCGTCAACGAGAACACCGTCCCACGGAGCACCGTTTTCTACTGAGTATGTATCATTTCTGACAATTACTCTTACTTTTCCGTCTTCAACTGCGCTTACTGAAAGTGAAACCGTCATAAGTGACGAAATCATCATTACAGAAAGTACAATTGAGAGGATTTTTTTAAAAGATTTGTTCATAGTGTTTTCCTCCATATTGTATTGTGTATATCGAAAGGCAAAATAAAAAAGCCCTCCGTTTTTGGAAGGCACAACAAACGAAACCATACAGACCAAAAATCTGTACAGATATGGTCGGCTGCACCTCTTCCCTGTCCAAGATTTGCAAAATCCGAGGCATACGGACAGCGACCTGACTTATGGCAATGCCAAATACAGTAATGACTGTTGCTTCGGATTCTCACCGAATTCTCTGTTATCTACTCTGCAAGATGCATTTTGAACCGTAAACCCAAATTAAGTTATATACATTTGAAATCTGCATTTAATTATAACACCTGTTTATAGTCGTGTCAATTCCTTAAAATTTTTCTGATATCAGAGTTTATTCGGGTACGATATAAGTTTTGTTTATGGCCGGCTTTTTGTGTAACTCAGTTGTATGAATTGAATATGCTGTTAATAAAAAGTTGAAATCGGTGAATCAGATGAAAGAAAAATGTTCGCTTGACAAGTTACCGCTTGGAGTTACGGGGATTGTCTATCGTGTGAACTGTAATGAAAATATCAAAAACAGAATATTTGATTTTGGTATTATGGAGAACAGTCCTGTTATCCCCTTGTTTACAAGTCCGTTCGGTGATCCGTCTGCGTATCTTGTTAAAAATGCCGTTGTGGCACTGAGAAATAACGATTGCAAAGATATCATTGTTACTCCTGAATAAAAGGAGGCTTTTTTATTGTTTTCTACGGATAAATCATCTTTTAATAAAAAGGATGTATCGGATTGGGATTACAAAATTTCACTTGCCGGTAATCCTAATGTAGGCAAGAGTACAATTTTTAACGAACTGACGGGATTAAGACAGCACACGGGAAACTGGACGGGTAAAACAGTTGAGTTTGCCAGAGGTTGTTGCAAAATCAAAGACGCAAGATTTTGTATTACTGACTTACCCGGATGCTATTCCCTGCTTTCATTTTCGGGCGAAGAGGCGGTAACAAGGGAGTGCCTTATACAAAACCAAAATGACTGCGTTGTAATAGTTGTTGACTGCGGAGTTATTGAAAGAAATCTTTCATTTGCATTGCAGGTGTTATCTGTCACAAAGAATGCTGTTCTTTGTCTTAATCTTTGTGATGAGGCTGAAAAAAATGGTATAAAAATCGACTGCGACGAGTTATCGCTAAATCTTGGAATACCTGTTGTAAAAACCTGTGCAACAGACAAAAAAGGTTTGGATGAATTAAAAAAAGCGATCTATAATGTATGCAGCGGAAAGACAAAATGTTTTAGGGTAGAAAGAAATTTTGAAGGTGTTGATATACTATCCGAAAAAAACTACAAACAGAATATTGAAAAGCTTTCGCAGATTGGCAACAAAATTTCAAGTGACTGCGTAAAATATGAAAAATCAGAGTTAAATGCTTGTACAAGAAAGCTTGATAAAATACTTACAAGCAAAACCACGGGAATACCGATTATGCTTGCAATGCTTGGTATATTGTTCTGGATAACAGTTGTCGGTGCAAATTATCCGAGCGAATGGTTAAGCAATTTGTTTGGTTTTATAAAAGAGAAACTGTATATTCTTTTTGATTTTTTACACGCTCCCGATGTTGTGACGGGACTTTTGATTGACGGAGTTTATACAACTCTGTCATGGGTGGTATCTGTAATGCTGCCGCCTATGGCTATATTCTTTCCGTTGTTTTCGCTTGTTGAGGATTCGGGATATCTGCCGAGAATTGCATTTAATCTTGATAGGTATTTTTCAAAGTGCGGTGCTCACGGAAAGCAAAGTCTTGCTATGGCAATGGGGCTTGGCTGTAATGCCTGCGGAGTTACGGGTTGCAGAATCATCGAGTCGCCAAAGGAACGGTTGATTGCAATTCTTACAAATAATTTTATGCCGTGTAACGGACGGTTTCCCACAATAATTGCATTACTGCTCATGTTCTTTGCAGGTACGGCATTTACGCTGAGCAGTTCGCTTGAGGTAGCGGCATTGTTGATTGGAATAATAGTTTTCTGTGTTTTTATAACACTTGTTATATCTAAGGTACTTTCAGTCACAATATTGAAAGGCGAACAGTCCGGATTTGTGCTTGAGCTTCCGCCGTACAGAAAGCCGCAGATTTTAAAAACTATTGTCCGTTCGCTGTTGGACAGAACTTTATTTGTTTTAGGAAGGGCTGTTGCGGTTGCCGCACCGGCAGGTGCGATAATCTGGATTCTTGCAAATGTGCATATAAGCGATGTTTCACTTTTAAAATATTGTACTGATTTTTTAGATCCGTTCGGCAGATTTATCGGGGTTGACGGCGTTATAATAATGGCATTTATACTTGGATTTCCTGCTAATGAAACCGTTATTCCGATTATAATTATGTCATATATGGCAAGCGGTACTCTTGTTGATTATTCAAGCTACGATCAGCTGTTTCAACTTCTCAGTATGAATGGCTGGACGATTACAACAGCTGTATGCACGATTATTCTTTGCATTCTTCATTATCCGTGTTCAACAACCTGTCTGACAATAAAAAAAGAAACAGGCAGCCTTAAATGGACGCTTGTTTCTATGGCATTGCCTACTGCAATGGGAATTGTACTTTGTATGATTACAGCAGGTGTTATGAGATTATTTTAAGTCAATAACTTCAAAATCATCGGGAACAAATATATTTCCGTTAAAAACTGTTCTTGCCTCTGAAGTATATGTTCTTTTGCGTGTTTGAAGTGTTTCGTCCTCGGTGTGATACAGGATAAGATTTTTTGCAAAAAGACTCTCTGCAAGTTTTCCGGCATCAAGTGCTGTGCTGTGGAATTTTTCGTAAGGCTTAAAAATATCTTTTTGACTGTAAAGACAAAAAGCTTCACACATAAGATAATCACAGTTTTGAACAAAATCTCTGCATTTTTCATTGAACGGTTCATCACCGAGACAGGCGAGAACTTTTCCTGACGGAAAAACAGCCTTGAATCCGAATTGCTTTGTTTTGTCTGAAAATATATCAAAGAAAGTGAGTCGGATACTGCCGGCATTTTGTTTTTCGCCGTCTTTTATTTCATTGATGAAAATTTTTGTATTGATATTTTTGAGAAATTTCGGTGCAAGTGTGTGGTTGCAAATTGCCGTGATTGAATCAACACATTCATCGTGGCAGTAAATATTAAAATTACCGTCATATTTGCCTGAATTCATAAGAGCGCTTATTTGCCTTATTACCCACACGGCACCTAATATATGGTCGGTGTGAGAATGAGTAATAAACATTGTCTTTATGCTGTTCCAAGCTACTCCGGATTTCTTAATTGCGGATAAAATCCCGTTTCCGCCGCCTGCGTCAACAAGAAGACAGTCGTTTTCGGATTTCAGAAGAAAACAGGTATTATAACAGTCGGTAACCATCGCACTTCCTGTGCCGAGCATAATAATTTTTTCGTTCATACAGCACCTCGAAAATACAGGCAGATACAAGAAAATGTATCTGCCTGTAAATTTTATTGTAATTTTATTCTTCTGCTTCTGCAACCTTCATCATAATGGCACATTCCATCCTTTTTCTGAAAAGCTCACAGCCGTATTCGTAAATACCTGTGATTGAGCCTGTTGCATGATAAGCGTTTGCGGCACAACCGCCGCTGCAATAAAGTCTTGCCCAGCAGTCTTTGCAGTCGGGACGGGCGTATGCGTTACAAAGCTTAAATTCGTCCTGAATTTTCGTGTTTGAAACACCGTTAAAGATATCGCCGAGCTTGTACTTTTCATCGCCTACAAACTGATGACAGGGATAGAGGTCACCCCAAGGTGTTACAGCCATATATTCTGTACCCGAACCGCAACCCGAGATTCTCTTATAAATGCACGGACCGCCTGTAAGGTCAATCATATAATGATAGAAGGTGAGCGGTCTGCCCTCTTTTTCACGCTTGAGCATTTCCTTTGCAAGAATTTCGTACTGTTCAAAAAGGATAGGCAAATCGTCATATGTAAGTGCATATGGGTCATTGGGAGCACATACAACCGGTTCCATTGAAAGCTCTGTAAATCCCAAATCCGCCATATGGAAAATATCGTTTGTGAAGTCTGTGTTATTATGTGTATAAGTACCTCTTACATAGTAACCCTTGTTACCTCTTTTTTTGACAAATTCCTGAAATTTCGGAACGATAATATCATAACTGCCTTTGCCGTTTACAGTTTTGCGAAGATGGTCATGCACTTCTTTTCTGCCGTCAAGGCTGAGAACTACATTATGACATTCTTTGTTTGCAAATTCAATTACATCGTCATCAACAAGCATACCGTTTGTTGTAAGTGTAAAACGGAAGTTTTTGTTGTGTTCCTTTTCAATGCTTCTTGCATAGGCAACAATCTGCTTTACAACATCAAAGTTCATAAGAGGTTCTCCGCCGAAGAAGTCAACCTCAAGGTTTACTCTGCTGCCTGAATTTTCAATGAGAAAGTCAATTGCTCTCTTGCCCACTTCAAAGCTCATCAGCGCTCTCTCGCCGTGGTATTTGCCCTGACTTGCAAAGCAGTATTCGCAGTTAAGGTTACAGGTGTGAGCAATGTGCAGACAAAGTGCTTTGATTACTGTGTTTCTCGTTTTAAAGTCAAATGCAAGGTTTTCGTATTTGTCGTCTGTAAAGAGCTTTCCTTGTTCCTCAAGCTCTTTTACATCATCAATGCAGTCAGAGATTTCTTCTTTTGTAATCTCAGGATTGTCTGCATATTTTGAAAGCATTTCGTCGATTATCTGTTCTTTTGTTGCGTTTTTGTACATTGCAATAACATCATAAGCAAGGTCATCGACTGCGTGTACACTGCCGCTGTAAACATCAAGAACTATGTTGTATCCGTTAAGTTTATACTGATGAATCATAATATCTCCGTTAGACAAAAGGAAAGCCGTTAACCCTTTGGGAAAACGGCGATAATCCTTAATAATCAAATTAAAATAGAATTATTTCTCGCTCATGCACTTTTCGCACTGCTGGTTAGCAACGCCGCAAGATGTCTTACACGCTGACTGACATGAAGTCTGGCACTCGCCGCAACCGCCTGTCTTAACGCTCTTCTTGAGGTCACGAGTTTCGATAGTTTTAATTCTCTTCATAATAAATCAAACTCCTTGTTAGATTTTGTTAGTTTAATATTATCACACAGCCATTGATTTGTCAATCTTTTTTAACTACGCTTATGTTGTCCGTCATACCGCCTTTTGTTGACATAATCTCAACCTTGCAGGCTGAAAGATATTCAATGTAATTTATAAGTTCCTTGCTTATAATTTCACCGGGTACGATGAGGGGAATTCCGGGTGGATATGCCCAGATATACTCGGCAGAAGTTCTGAATTCCGAATTTTGAAACGAAATAGTTTCTTTGTTGAATTTGTACAACTCGCAGGCGTTGAAATTTTTGCCTGTGTAGAGATTTTTTAACGGAACACGCTCGGTGTCGGCTCCTTTTGAAAGTTCGCTGTCAATTGAAATCAGAGCGCCTGAAAGCATATTAAAAGCTTTTTCAGTGTCACAAACAGATGTCATGGCAATTACATAGTCCGAATATGCCATTTCGGTTTCAATCTGATAATTATTTCGCAGTATTTCGGCAAGCTTTGTTCCCGAAATATTTGCGTTCACTGTTGAAATTACAATTTTGCCGATATCATAATCAAAATCAGTATCGCTTTTATCATAAATTTTCAGATATTTTAGATTTTTAAGTTTTTCTCTGACCGTTTTAAGATTGCAACAATATTCCTTGAATTTATCTTTGCTGTTTTCGCAGAAATCAAGGCATTTTTCGATTGAACTCATTAAAATATATGACGGACTGCTTGTTTCAAATACAGCTAAATTTTCGGCAAGAATTTTAGAAAGCTCGCTGTCATTTGTTATGAGCAATGCAGTTTGAGTTAATGACGGCAAAGTTTTGTGCAGACTCAATACTGCTGCGTCTGCACCGCAGTTAAGTGCTTCATCGGGAAAACTGTCCGAAAACGGAAAATGCGCTCCGTGAGCTTCGTCAACAAGTAATTTTGCTCCGTGTTTGTGACAGATTTCGGAAATTGACTTTATATCCGAAACAACTCCTTCATATGTAGGCGAAGTTATGATTACAAGTCTGATTTCATCATTGTGTTTTGTAAGTTTATCTTCTATATCGCAAGGTGAAACCGATGTAAGAATATTGTATCTGCTGTCTGTATCGGGAAAAATGTAATCGACATTGAGATTAAACAGTTCTGCTGAATTATATACAGATTTGTGGCAGTTACGAGCCATTAAGATCTTGTCGCCTTGATTTGTCATTGAGCGAATTGCTGAAAGTATTCCGCCTGTTGAACCGTTAATCAGAATGAAAGCATTTTTTGCATTGTAAAGTTTTGCAGCCTTTTTCTGAATTTCATTAATAACTCCGTTTGGTGAATGGAGATTGTCAAAATCATGAATTTCGGTTATGTCGATATTATACGGTATTATACCCTCTTCTGTAATGTCCGTTCTTTTGTGTCCGGGCATATGAAAAGGATATATGCCGCTTTTTGAATAATTTTTAAGCTTGTCGTACAGCATATATCCTCCGATATTTTAAATATTTAGTTTGTACCGAACTCAGCGAGTTCAAGTCCCTTGTTGTGTTCAAGCGCCCAGTTTATGCTCCAGTAGCTTGTAAAGAGCAAAAGATGATTGCCTTTAAGATCCTGAATTTTCTTAGTATCGGACGCAAGGTCGAGAGTTTTCGGATCAAGGTCATCGTTTACAATCCAACGGATAAATTCATATGGGAGTGTTTCCATAATGATATCACAGTTGTACTCGTTTTGAAGTCTGTATTTAAGAACATCAAACTGAAGTACGCCTACAACGCCAACGATAACTTCCTCCATACCTGCGTCAAGCTCCTGGAAAATCTGAATTGCACCTTCCTGTGCAATCTGACTTGTACCCTTGATGAACTGTTTGCGCTTCATTGTGTCTTTCTGACGGACAAGTGCAAAGTGTTCGGGAGCAAATGTAGGAATTCCCCTGAACTGTACCTTGTGTCCCGGTGAACAGATTGTGTCACCGATTGAGAAAATGCCCGGATCAAACACACCGATGATGTCGCCCGCATATGCCTCGTCAACAATTTCTCTTTCCTGAGCCATAATCTGCTGTGGCTGTGAAAGACGCATTTTTTTGTTGCCCTGAACGTGGAACACTTCCATATTCTTTTCAAACTTGCCGCTGCAGATACGCATAAATGCAACTCTGTCACGGTGAGCCTTATTCATGTTTGCCTGAATTTTGAAAACAAATGCAGAGAAAAAGTCTGACATAGGCTCAACCTTTTCATCAACTGTTTCTCTTGGCAGAGGTGCAGTTGTGAGCTGTAAGAACTGTTCAAGGAATGGTTCAACACCAAAGTTTGTAAGAGCCGAACCGAAGAATACAGGAGTAAGCTGACCGTTGCGGACTGCTTCAAGGTCAAATTCATCGCCTGCACCGTCAAGAAGTTCTATTTCATCAAACAAATCCTGCTTATGATAGTAGCCTATTGTATCTTCAAGGGTAGGATCGTCAAGCGTAAGTTCTTTCTTTTCAACTTCTTTCTGACCGTTATTAGCGGTGAAAGCAAGGATTTTCTTAGAATTTCTGTCATACACACCCTTGAATTCCTTACCTGAACCGATTGGCCAGTTTACGGGATAGGTGTGAATTCCGAGAACATTTTCAATGTCTTCAAGAAGGTCAAAAGAATTTTTTGCATCTCTGTCCATCTTGTTGATGAATGTAATGATAGGAATATTACGCATTACACAGACCTTGAAAAGTTTGATGGTCTGTTTCTCAACACCCTTTGAACCGTCAATTACCATTACGGCAGAGTCTGCCGCCATAAGTGTACGGTAGGTATCTTCCGAGAAATCCTCATGACCCGGTGTATCAAGAATATTTATGCAATAACCGTTATATTTAAACTGCAAAACCGATGATGTAACAGAAATACCACGCTGTTTTTCAATTTCCATCCAGTCGGACACAGCATGCTTTGCGGTTCTTTTGCCTTTTACCGAACCTGCAAGGTTAATTGCTCCGCCGTAGAGCAAGAGCTTTTCCGTAAGTGTTGTTTTACCCGCATCAGGATGCGAAATAATCGCAAAGGTTCTGCGCTTGCTGATTTCTTCTTTAAATGAACTCATATCTTTCTTCCCTTCGGAGGTTAAGTATATCCACAATTTTATATTTTACTATTTTTGGATGGTATATGTCAATAAAGAATGAAGAAAATGTGAGAAAAATAATTGCTACAAAAACTTGACAAATTTGTAAATATATTGTAATATATTGGTACAGAAGGACTTAATGTGATTTTTCCTATTTTTTCATATACCTTCCAAATCGAGGCAGAAACTTGTGTTTCTGCCTCAAAATCATTTATGAGGTTTTTATGAGTAATTCTATCGGTCTTTACATTCACATACCGTTTTGTAGGCACAAATGTCCGTATTGCGATTTTTTCAGCGGCAATGCAGATGAAAACGCTTTCGATAATTATGTGATTGAATTAAAAGATAAAATAAAATACTGGTCTGAAAAAGCCAAAAAAGATGTTGCGACCGTATATTTCGGCGGCGGTACGCCGAGTGTTTTGGGTGCAGACAGACTTTGTGATATTCTTGATTTTATCAAGTTTAATTTTAATATTCAAAATAATGCCGAGATTACAGTTGAAGTCAATCCCGACTCCGCCAAAACTATTGATTTTAAAAAAATGTATGCCTGCGGATTTAATCGCATTTCAATGGGAATGCAGACTGCTATTGAAGATGAATTAAGGCTGCTTGGGAGAATTCACAGCATTGATGACGCAAAAACTTCTGTTGAAAGGGCTAAAAGTGCGGGGTTTAATAATATTTCACTTGATTTGATGATGGGAATTCCTAATCAGACAATTGAAAGCCTTGAAAAATCAATCAGTTTCTGTGCCGATTGCAAAGTTACTCATATTTCATCATACATTTTGAAAATCGAGGAGAATACTCCGTTTTATAAGGCGCAAAATAAACTTAAGCTTGCCGATGATGATATGCAGGCTGAAATGTATCTGAAAGCTGTTGAAATGCTTGATTCTCTCGGATACAAGCAATATGAAATTTCTAATTTTGCAAAACAGGGTTATGAAAGCCGACATAATACCAATTACTGGAGATGCGGTGAATATATCGGCATAGGTCCGTCTGCACACTCATTTTTTGAGGGCAAAAGGTTCTTTTATTCGAGAAGCATGGACGATTTTAATAACAATAAGCTGTCTTTTGAAGGTACGGGCGGAGATGAGGAGGAATTTATTATGCTCTCTCTCAGGTTAAAAAGCGGTCTTAATTATTCTGAATTTGAGGAAAAATTCGGATACACCCTCCCCTCTTACATTATCAAAAAAGCTAAAGAGTATGAAAAATACGGCTATACAAATGTTACGGACAAGTCAATCAGCTTTACACCGAAAGGTTTTCTTGTTTCAAATTCAATAATCAGTGAACTGATATAAAAAACGCTCCGAGAATAAATTCGGAGCGTTAATTTTATGTTATGAATTTGTATGTCAGATTAATACCATGAAGGGTATGAACCACCGCCGATAAGCGATGTAAGAACACTTGTTGCAAATGTACTTGTGTTAAATGACCACATAGTAAGTTCTGCGCCGATGAAGAATACAATCATAAATGCAACGGCAACGATGAGTGTGAGAATTAAAGTGAATAAAGCAGAGTTCTTTGCTTCGGGAACATTAGCTTTTACCTGATTTACAAGTGAAATAACAAGGTAAAGCATAACGATTACAAAGAAGAACAGGAACATATATACGCTGATTAATGCGCAAAGACCTGCCAAAATCCAACCGATTGATGCCGGAATAGATTCAATTGAAAATGTGATGAATGAATCAATAAATGCTTTGGCTATGTTTTCTTCGGTTTTGTATTTCTTTACATATGCAAAGAGAATAACAGAATAGAAGCCGCCGATAAGGACAGTAGTAACAAGACTTACAAGAAGTGTTTTCGGAAAATCGAGTGCGCTCATAGAAAGCATAAGAAACATATTGCCAAGAATGAGTGCAATAAAGAAAATTGCCGAGAAAAGAGCGCCGAGAATGATGTCTTTTTCAGCCTTTGCTGTTTTGATAACAGTTTTGGAATCCTTAAAGAATGAAGTGAACACAACAGGAATGTTCTTTAAAGCCTTAACAAAAGCATTTTCCCCAATGGGTGCTGTGTTATTTACGGCATAAGGCGACTGCTGTGTCTGAGGGTTTTGCGGCTGTGCATACTGTTGCTGAACAGGGTTCTGATACTGTGGCTGTTGTGGTTGAACAGGCTGCTGATACTGAGACTGTGCCTGCGCATTTGCCTGCTGAGCCTGTGCTTGAGCGGCTCTTGACTTTTCGCAGTTGCAAACAGCATTGTCTTCAAGCTGTGCTCCGCAATATTTACAGAATTTCATGGTGATTCCTCCAAGATAAAATAATATGTAACAGGTCTTATAGCTACCTGTTGTTTGTTTATTGAGAAGTGATAACATCAACGCTCACATTATATCACAAATTACAGCAATAATTCAATATTTCTTACAATTTTTTAATTTTTTACACTTCAGAAAATTATATGTTAAAACAATGAAATGATGTACAGTTCGCAAATAATGACAATAAAACAGCGGCAAAAACTAATGTTTAAAGCTTTTGCCGCTGTGGTTTAGTAATAATACCTTATAAATTTTATATTGTAGTAATCACAGGTTGTGATGTCGTTGGTGTCAATCTCATTTAGAAGGATATAATCCTGAGCAACACCTAAAAGATAGCCTGTTTTCTGAACAATTGTGTTCGCTCCCATGAGAAAATCAACGGTGATTCGTCTTCCGATTTGTGTTCGCATAAAACCGTTGTGATATCTCAGACTTTCGGCTGTTACAGGAAACGGATATTGATAATCACTCATCGACATTCCAATATTCTGCCTTATCGGCGTTGCAACGGTGGCTCCGGAGCCCGCCGTTGTAGCAGGGGTTGCAGGCAAAACAGGTATAGATGTATCTATTTTTTTTAAGTCCTTAATGAACGGTATATTTTGAAGACTTCCGCTGTATTTATTTATATTTTCAGGTTGTTCTTCTGATGTACTTCCGCCCTCTTCATATGCTATTTCTGCCTGTTCAAGCGAGGGATTGTCATTCGATTTTTGAACTTTTTCTGTCATATTGGGGTGTGCAACAGACGGTGCGCCCTGATTGTGTCGCATAATTTCGTCAATCGCAGGAATATAACATCCGATATCCGCTGTGTTTGACGGACATGAATTGTTGAGGCAGGCTTTGTTTTTGTCAAGTCCGTAATGATGTTCGGGATTAATCTGATTTGCCGTAGGAGTTGTATTAACTGCCATATTTGAAGAATTATCCATTAAGCTATGCTCCTTTATGTTTTGGAATAAGCCTCGGTAGGCGAATAAAAGCAATGATCCCCTACCCTGTTGTAAATTACTCCGTTGTTTGACGGAAAAAATGTTGGGCAGGTATCTGAAAATGGATTAAAATAGAAAATTGAATTTCCGACAGATGAATCGGTATTGCCCGCCAATGCCCAATCGGCAATGTTATAGTGAATTTCGTCAGGGCGTATATTGTAAACATTTTGAGGATTATATTGTCCTCCGACAGTTATTTTAAGACAGGTAAATTGATTTGGTTGTTCCATTATGGCACGGAAATCTCCGCCCTTGCTGACTCTTGCAAATTCCCCGTTTGGAACACGGGTTCGGTTTACAATTACCGACGCAACGGCACGCATTCCGTTTTCACCTTCCCCACCTGCCTCACATTTTAAAAGTCTTGCAAGCAATTCTCTTGTACTCAATGCCACCTTTTTTCACCAACCGTTATTTTATTCAATGATATTTTATGCATAAATTAACTTGTTGTTACAAAGAAAAAGCTTGTGATAAATGTGTTATTCACGCAGACAGAAAATTCTGTTTTATAGAAGCAAATCTGCCGTTAAGGCGTCAGAGAACTTTCCACCGTGTTTAGGATTTATTACAAATCAGAATATTACCAAGTTAGAATGCAATGAATATCAAAAAGAAATGGGACTGCAATCATAACAGGATTTTTAGATTATACTTATCAATAAATACAGGACACGAAAATAATTAGCCACTTGTAAATATCATATACTTGAATTTTTCGGATTACTCCCCGACTATTGATATTAAGCAAAAAAACACCGTAATTCTAACAGAACTACGGTGTTTTTTATGGCGGAGACGGTGGGATTCGAACCCACGACCCTCAAGGGGCATCATGATTTCGAGTTTTATCGGTTAATGGCTGTTTAGCGATTTTTGAAGGCAGTTTCGGGATACTTCGTATTCGCCGAAAATGCTTGATATTAAAGGCTTTTTGGCGGTTGTGCCGCCGAAATCCCGAAAAATAAAGGAAAGTTCGAATAACGGCATTTTCGCTGTATTCGGAAAGAACAGGCACTATTTTGGAAAGAACTGCGGAAAGAACAGAATAAACACATCAACAACGGCAATACACAGGATAAACTTACACCGACAAAAATATTTACGAGGTGTATTGTTATGAATGAAACAGCAATCAACTGGGATTCAATCCCGGATATTATTACTAAGGACCAACTTTATCGAATTTGCCACATCAGTAAATCAACGGCTTTGTATCTTCTTCGCAGCGGAAAGATACCTTGCGAATACACGGGCAAGAAAACTCGCTGTTACAAAATCAAAAAGTCTGACGTTATTACATATCTTGAAAAGAGAAAAGTATTTCCCGAATCCTATTCCGCACCGGCAGGGTGGTACAAGGGGAACTATGCCGTCAAAATGAACGCCGAAGTGCCCGAACAGACTCTTAAAAATATGAAGCTGTATTACACGGAACTGTTTGCACAGTATCCCGATGTGCTGACTGCGACAGAAATATCAAAAATAGTCGGTTACGGTACAACTTCTATCAATAACTGGTGCAATAACGGACATCTTAAAGCGTTTAAGAGGAACAATATGAATCACATTCCGAAAGTATATTTAATAGAATTCTTTTGCTCAAAGTATTTTCGCACAATCACCCGCAAATCCGATTGGCATATCTGGGTGCTTCAAGAATTCCCTCGCTAGCAAGTTATACGAGGATTGAAAACAAAATAGTGAATATTCGCTGAATTTTCACTTCGAAGTGAATTTTCGCTGAATATTTGTTATGTTCGCTGTAAAAAGTGGCACAAGTCCGGAAATATTCGCTGTAATTTTTGGCACAAGTAGATTTGCAAATTCATAAATCGCACATTCGACTTTTATTCGCCTCCTTTGTACAATATAGGTGCAAAGGAGGTTTTTACTATGACTGACACATTATTTGAACAACTCGGCGGTACTTATACACAGACCGGCGACTATCTCTTGCCGGACTTGTCATTACCGGCGGAAAAAGAAACGGGTAATATCGGCGTGTGGGCATTAAGACACAAACGATATTTGAAACAACATCATAAGGTGCTGTACTATAATTTACTCACATCCGGAAAGCTCCATTCCCACCTTGCCGACATCGAAGAACAGGCACAACAACTTTTTCTCCGGCTGGTAAAAGAACTCGCCGAAAAAGAAGGCGTAACCGAACAACTCAAATCCGACGATCAAATAGCATGGGTGCGGCAAATGAACAATATCCGTAGCAGAGCAATTGAAGTGATAAGCAAAGAATTAACTCACACATAAAGAAGTAGGCACGGGGCAACCTCCCGTGCCTACTTCTTTAGCACTTACATATTTTTTAAGGCATTTCTAACAGTTTATATAACGATTTTATAGACATTGACCACATATTGTCTCTTGACTATAACTCTTAATGCATGGATCATTATAGAAAGAAGCACTCAAACTTTTTAAATAGTAAAATGATGTAATATATTATACTATAAGACTTCCTTTTTTGTAGTATACTATATCTCGAATAGTACTTGCAACAATCATTGGATAGAATTGTGCCACATCATCTGATATTTCCCAAATCCTACCTCTTTCGTTAGAATCAGCTCCATGGTCGGCAGCATTTCTAATTTGAATTATATATTGAATCATTCCTCTATGTTTTTTTGAAATAACACTACTTAGTGCATCTGTTTTTGCACTAATTCCTGCCTTGCCTTCTAAAGATAAACTATTTTCATCAGCAATTTGTTGCAAGAAAGATTCGAATGCGTTACCAGAATACAAAATTATAGTGTTTTTGTCGCTATCCACATTTTGAATCTTACTATAAGCTTCTGATAATGGTTCAAAAACTTTCTTAGTATCTATATAGGAACAAGTCTCATCACCTAATTGTTTAGCTAAAGCGTTATCATCATTAGCTTTAAACTTTAGTGCCAACTCCAATATTTCAATATATGATATTTCATCTTGATTAAAGCAGTATGTGTTTGCTCCATCGTTTATTAGCGCCCGAGAATATGTACCAATATTGATTATTGTATTTCTAATATCTTTGTATGAGCTACTCATTGAATATAAAGTTTTTATTTGCTTTGATGCTAAATCCATAGAACCGGTAAAGCCGTGTCTTTTCTTAAACATAGTATATGGCTCGTACTGTTCTAAAACCAGCCTCATTATTGCTGCTTTATGGACATCATTCCTTGAAGATACAATTAAGCGTGCTAAAAACGAATCGCTTTCATAAGTGCCGTTTGAATTTAAAGATATTAGATTTAATTCCTTAGCCATTAGTAGAGCGTTTTCTGCTTGCATCATAGAAATATCTGCAAATTCGCATATATAATCCTTGGAGCAATTTTTTGGTTTAGCAAGTATCGCGTCTACTACTCCAACAATATCCTCAGCGGTTGAAAAAACAATATTGTAGGGCATAAACAGCACCACCTTACTGTTTCAAACCGTCTAATAACATTAGAAGTTTTTCCGACAGGGAATCAAGTTCATCAACTGAAGTGTTAATGTTAATGTTGATTACTATCTGTTTGTCGCAGTTGCGTATTTTAACTTGTTTTTCCGCAATAGGTTGTAACGGAATACTGTTATTGCAAGATTCAGTGTTGGGCGTTATTACAGGAGAAATTTCCTCATCTTCATAGGCGACTATTTTTCCATCAGTTTCTTGAACTAGTCCAGCTACTTTGTAAATCTCTATGATAGTACTTGCTCCAGCTCTAGTATTATTATTGTTGTTACTTCCAGACGAATAAATAATATGGTTTATAAAGCTAGTCTTTTCCATACCATTACGAATCTTGATTGCTGAAAGCATTCTACTTAAAAACTCATCTGCTTCTATAATATTTCTCCACAAACGTATGATTTCATCGACCATCTTAAGGGTGTATGCTCTTCCTAAATCGATTCCATCTTGAGTAGGAGATTTTTTATTTCCTTCAGAAATTAGAGATAATTGCACAAGAAATCCGTTGTTTCTACTTACAATCGTTTTATCCATACCGGCAGTCTGTGCCACTGTATCCAAAGTCATAGGAATGCCATTTTTCCCTGTCGCATAAGCCTTTATTATTTTGACAAACTCTTCGTATGAAGAACCAGGTAATTTATATGTTTCTGACATTATAAGTTCTCCTTTTTCTTATATTATACGCTTATTATAGCACATCCCACACAATATGTCAATATTCTCTATCGATCTATCAATAATTTCTCTTTAAACATTCCTTTACTACAAATTGATCACTTCCGACAAACTCTTATTATGTCTTTCTGATATGAAAGAACAGGCACAAGATCTCTTTTCTCGGCTGGTAAAAGAATACGCCGAAAAGGAAGGCGTGACCGAACAACTCAAATCCGCCGACCAAATGGCGTGGGTGCAGCGAATGAATAATATCCGAGAGCGTGTAATGGAAACCATCTATTCCGACATGGTGTTTGTATGAGAAAACGAAAATACTTTCTACGCTTAACCAACTCTGAGTACCGCCTTATAATTCAATGTTTGCTCAATTCCCGAAATAAACTCTTATCTCAAGGTAAATACACCGACGGATTAGATGAACTCATAATCAAATACACAAAATGATAACAGGCACGGGAGTCAACCTCTCGTGCCCGTTTGTCTCAATTACAAAAAATTAAACATTAGAGTTTTGAACCTTTAATACCCCTTCGACCACATCAGGATTATTTTTAGATGTAATTTTATAGGGTATTTCTATGATTTCGTCTTTAACAAATAGAATTGACGGGAATGCAACCGTTGTATTGTGTTTTATGTAATCCACCTGCAATTTTGCAATATAGTTGTCGCCACTTGAATAAATTGAATAGCAAAAAACATCATTCAACTCTTCAATAAAATCGTCGCTATAGTTTGGAATATATCCGGGTAATCCATAAGGACGAGGAGTGTAATTGGCAGCACGATTTCTTTCGGATTCGGAATATTCAAAGTATTCAGATGTACTGTCAATTCCAAACAAAACGCCCATATCACAATCATTTAAGAGATATCCCATCTCACTATTCTTAAATTGAGGAAACTCATTCAAAGTCAGTAGTGAGTTTTTAGGGATGACAAAAGATATTTCAACATCCTCATCTATTGCTTTTCCACAATTTTGAATAGCCAATCTTATGCAGAGCTTGTTAGAAAACGCTTTTTCAACGGGCGCCCAATCCAGTGCGTTGGATATGGCTTCGTGCAATTTTTTGATTTTTCTATATTTCTGTATTTCTTCTGGAGTTCCTTTCAAATTTGGTCCGGTCATAATATTTGAAGTCAGCGAATCCTTACTGAGGTTGCCCAAATCAAAAAAATCATCGGGAAGCCCTAACTCCAAATGTTCTGCAACTGTTATGATAAATTTTTGTTCTTCATCATCTATATCTACCGGACTTGTAAATCCAGAGAAGAAAGCGTTGTTTACAGTAGTTCGTTTGCCAACATTTATTCCTGCAATTTCCTGATACATTGATCGAATCATATCAAGAAATTTATGCATTGTTGTTTTGGTGTTTAACCTAAAAGGATATACGGATGCTTCTTCTGTTAGCTTGCCATTTTCATCGATGCCCATTAGTTTTAATTCAGAAACCCTGTCAGCCGTTATCTCTTTCAACTTATTATCAGATAGGAAGTGCCTCGAAAGATGGGCAAAAAACAGTTTTTTAAACTCGTCATCCGATGAATATGTAAAATAGATGCCACGATCTTTATATTTTTCACGAAATGCTTGAATTTTTTTATATCCCTCATCATTCATCTGAGACGGAGAAATGGGTTTATCAGAGAAATACATAAATACTTGCTTTCCGGATTGAAGCATAATTTCAATTTCTTCTTCCGTTCCGGAACCATATTCATCCGTAGGCGAACCGAATTTGGTCCAAAAGATTGCGACGGCAGCATCACATTTATTTACGAACTGCTCATTCAACAAAGCTTGTGGCTTTCCACCGGATTGTGCATATGAACTTTTACTCCAATGTCGAGTTTTTATTGTTATACCCAATGGATCAGCATACAATTCGTTGAATTCATCAACTGCGGCTTCAATCAAAGTTACTTCATCTCTTACGTCGCCGGGACAAGAAATAAGAAGGTTGTATAACGTGACACTTTGCGCCATTCAACGCACCTCCCACACCGTTTCGTCGCCGCAGATGTTGCGGATTTTGAGGCGAAGCGGTTTTTGTTCGCAGCGGATTTTTCCGTCCCAGAAGTCCTTTGTTTTATTTCCGTTTACAACGACAAAACCGTTTTTGTCAATCTTGATTTCGCTGTCGGAATGCCACTCTCCTTCAGCAGCAGTGCAATCAATGCTCAAGAACTCAATCAGTTCCAAACCGTCCTCGCTAATTTCAATCGGCTTATACGGCTTCTTTGCCGAAGAATTAAGTAGTGCTTTTTGGTTGAACTCAGCTATTTTTGAAAGCACACGGTCGCTTATAAACTTATCAATGGAAACAGCATATCCACCAAATAAATCATCGTGGGTTTTTTCGGCGTGAAATTCCGCATAATCTCCGATTATGACATCATCAAGAATTGTTTTGAGGTCTCTCAGCTCAATTTCAATATTTGTGCTGTCATCATCTTTTATAAACTTTTGAATCTCGGCTTCATCGGTAATATCTATGTAATAGACGATTACTTTTTTGATGTTGCTATCCAAATCGGGTATAGCCTGATGAATAATGCGGTTCATTGTAACCTTATCAAGCAGTTTCGATGCACTGTCCATCAGGTTCGGCACATATACAGGTATGGTACCGAGCTTACTGTCTGAAATCGCACCTTCCCAGAAGGAATCGAGAGAATCCTCGTTTTTGAGTCCCGGTATCAGCGACTTGATTTTATCCATTGTCTGTACAGGGTTGCGGTAGAGCTGCACACCATCTTTAATTTCAAGCACATCAAATTCCGCACCATCAGCAACAAGACGGTCACGGGTTGTTTGAATAGAATTCAGTCCGATGTCGCAATGAATAAACTTGCGTCCAAGTTTGTTTGCTACAGCAGCAGTAACACCGCTACCGCCGAAAAAGTCGGCAACGATCATTTTTTTGTTTGAAGAAGAACTAATAATTCTATCTAACAAGGATGTTGGCTTTTGAGTCGCATAATCAACTTTTTCATCAGAAGTTGGCTGCTGTTGGAAAGACATAATATCATTCCAAACATCTCCAAAAGGCTTTCCTTTTGCTTCAACCTCATCCCTATAACGTGTTGTTCCGTGCGCAACCATATAATGTCTGCCGTTTTCATCTACTTTATTGAATGAATCTAAATATTCTTTTGTGTGTGGTTGCATAAGTTTGTTAAATACTCTTTCATCGGACATCGAATAATAAAGAATAGTATCATGTCCTCTTACCCAGTTTTGAGCTAATGTTTTGAATCCGGAAAGTACTGAAATATCCCAAATGATCTCTCTTTGAAAATTATCTTCGCCAAAAATTTCATCTAAAAGAACTTTTACATAGTGAATCATATGCCAGTCCAAATGAACATAGATAGATGCCGTTTCGCTCATCACGGACTTAATCGCCATAAGATTTTCGTACATCCAGTTGAGATACTTTTCTTTATCCCAAACATCACCGTACATCTTTTCTTCAAAGGCTTTGAGTTCGTCAACATCAAGTTCCTGCTTGGCTTGAGCGATAGCTTTGGCTACTTTCGGATTGCGGCGGATATATACTTTCTTAGCATAATCAGCTCCACTGGCAAAAGGAGGATCGATATATACAAGGTCAACTTGAATGCCTTGTTCTTTGAGATAGGCACAAGCAGAAACACATTCGCCGCGAATGACCATATTGCCGTCGGCATTTTCTCCCACGGTTTCCTGTTTTTCCATTTCATACAAGGGCATACCACGCTGAAGCGTCATTGAAATATCGTCAGCACCCTTGTATCTCAATATTCTGTTAAAGTTACCGAGCACAGCTTGTCCCTCAATCGGCTCCGGTATAAACGGTACATATTTAATCGGCATTATTGTTTACCTCCATTGTGTTAAAACGGCTAATCTGAATCACTGTCGATTTCTGTGGGTGTTTCCACAGTTTCAACAGGATGAAGAATCTTGTCATCGAAGCGAAAATGAGTATATTTAGCATAATCAAAGCCGTCATCCAAAACACTTTTAGCGTACTTCATCATTTTGTTATTAGCTGTGTAGGCTAAACCTCTATCCCATATCTGCCTGTTATTATTGGTGTATTCAATTATTTGCTCAAACTGTTTGGCGGACATTCGATCTAAGAAAGGCTCTATAGCAAGTTCGAAGCGAGAATCAGCTGAATCATAACTACGACTTTCGCCATAATACCATATAAAGAAATCAATTAGCGGTGTCATTTCACCGATGTCCGAATAATAAGAAATCATCCTCTTAATTGCATTCGCTTCTAACTTTAGATAAGTATAAGTAATTGATTTTAAATATGATAAATGTGCGTTGACAGTTTTGTATTTAAACCAAGCAATAGACTTTGCTCTTGTATCTTTATCTATTATTGCATCCACTTGTAACTGAGTGTCGGAATCGAGTTCGTTATATAAAACCGGAAACTTGGATAATAGGATAGCAAGATTCATTTGACAACTTTCGTCATTTGCTACAGAGAATAGATGATTATTTTCTTTTATGTAAGCAATAGCTTCTTGCTGAAAACCCAAAATTAATATTTCAAGAGCTTTTCTATTGATTGCTAAATTGTTTTGGCAATCTGCATCTCCCGGCAGGCAAAAACAAAACTTCCAAAATGCTTTTAATGTCACCAATTTCATAGAATTAGACATCTTGGAAAAATATTTGTTGTTTAAGTACATTGCAAGCTTGCTATCTTCGTTTTCATATAGATCATTTTTACTCTTTAAATCTTCCGTTAGGGTGTTCACAATGTTTTTAATGAAAATCGGAGGTTTAACAAGGATATCTTTTAAGATGTTTTTTATATTTGCAATAGTTGTTTCTTTTGAAGGTGCAACCAGCTCATAATTTTCATTTAATGCAGGGTGTGCAGAAAAATTTCTATGATCGTATAAATGACTAAGATTAGTATATGCTTCTAAATCCAAAAGCTCGGTTTTCTTGTAAATATTGTCCACAAGTTCCTTTTCCCATTTGGATTTAGCTTTATTATCATGTTCATTTCGAGATTTATCGACTTCCTTAAGAATCTCGTTTGCAACAGTATCGTTATACATATCTTTCAGTTCTTGAAGTTTAAACAAAAGATCGCAAATAGCTACTGAATACAACATTACCGTAGCGGAACGATAATTTCCTATAGAATATGAACTCATTACTTCTTGGAAATATTCCTTGGCTTTAGCGAAATAAATCTCTTCAACTTCAGGTAAATAAGTTGACATTATCATCCCTCCTTAAAAAACTCACAAATTTTATCATGAGTTATCGTCAATCTATCCTTTTCGGGTAGTGTATCTTCTAAATACAGATAGTCAAAGCGTTCGTAGCCGAATGCTGTGTTATTCTGCTTTGAAAACTCAGTTTCCATAAAGGTTTTCTTTTCCTTGAATGTAGGATCTTTAGCGTAAATCTCACCCTTAGTTTCTACAACAATAATCTTGTGTATCTTACCGTCCTTTACGCTTGATGATAAGGAAGTCGGGTGTGTAAATGCCAACATAACTCCATTTGTTTCCGGTTTTTTTATAGCACTTAATCTTAAACTCGGTCATAGCTCTATCACCGTTATAATAGACTTCCAAACCAAGATTTTCGATCTCATCAAAAGACAATACTTCTTTTAAGAAAGTCTGTTCAAATCCGCTATCGGTACGATAGGGCAGATAATGGAACGAACGGTCTTTGTTTGTGTGAGAACTGCTCTGCGCTCGGAGTGTTGCTGCCATAGCCGCATTTCCGTTTTCTTCAAGAAAGCGAATGGTTTCTTCCATTTTGGGATCAAGCTTTAGCTTGCCTTTATCATCCTTGATAATGTTTTCTACCACGCCCTGCGTAGGATAATAGTCTGTGGGCTTGTCGGTATACACTTCGGGAGTGAAGTTTGCGATGTTCAAAAGATTTGCTTCTTCGGGTATCAACTCTTCGGTAGTATTAAAATCCAGCCTATCGGAGAAGGCTTTGCGGATATTTGCTTCTACCAACTGGCGGTTATAGTGAGAACTGTAATAACGAGAACCGTCTTTTTCGAAAGTGATTTTTTGATACACGGTTTTCAACTGTTCTGCATATTGCATCAGCTCCGCAACTGTGGGTGAGCCAAATCCGCCTTTCATAATTCCGTATATCCAAGAATTAAAGGTGGCAGGTTCGGTGCCATATTCTGTATCATCAATACTTATACTGGTTTTGCTTTTATCCATGGAGAGATCAGTGGTTTTGATAATACCGTCTGCAATGCGTGCGGAATCGGCTGAAACCGCAATGTCGCTTGCAGGATCAGCTTTCTCGACAGTAAGGGTATCATAATTGATTTTGAGCTGATAAAAATCAACTTTGGGAAGTTTCAAATGTGCTGTACGGTTATAACGCTTCAGCGGTGTTTTGCTATTATCAGCAGACGAAAACTCCTTGAGCGAGATGTGATGTTGCTGTTCGAGCTGTACATTTAACTTGTCAGCATTACTCTCATTCAAATAAATAAGAGCAGTTTCGGGATTGCCTTTAATCACCTGACGCAAGCAACGGCGGGAGGTTTGCAGAACCATATTTGTGGGACAGTCACCTTCTTGAGAAAGGATGATACCTGTAAGACTACGGCAGTCCCATCCTTCTTTACCGATCTGAACAAGAAGAATAATGCGAATTTTGGAAATAGACTTGTCCAAAATATCAAACTGCATTTGACTGTCGGCAGGCATTTTATACTGTTTGTTGCCTTTATGGAATTTTAGTATTGTGTCCGTGCCGAGCCCATATTCTACAATAATACGGGATACCAAAGGATAGACAACTTCCTCTAATTTTTCGATAGTACCGCAGTAAATACCGAGTTTAGCGGTCAATCCGTCTGCATAGACAGTGTCCTTGTATGTATCAAGAAACTCTCTGACACCTTTGTCGATAATCAAACTACTGTCTGCAATATCCGCAATCTTAACAACGGGGCGTTTTAAGAAATTACCCACGCCGTCAATAAGAGGGTAGTAATACACAATATTCGTGATTTCAGCAGTCCCGACAGAAAGAGAATCTACAACCTTAAACTTCTCTGCTTTTTCAAGATAAGGTGTACCGGAAAAACCGATGACAGAGTTTACGGTATGATTTTGCGCCCACTTGGTTACAACGGCACGCAGTTTTATCTCATCGCTAACAGCGTGATGAACCTCGTCAATGAAGATGGAAAGGGACGGCAGTTTGCCAATAAGGTTACGGAGTTCATTAGCTTGTCTGTCTTTTTCATCGTCACTTTCTTCAAATAGGCTGATCTGTCCGTTCTTCTCTTGGATACGGTCAAGGATAACCTTTTCGGCGTTAGTTACAGCAACTAAGCCGAAAAGTTCGGAAAGAGGCTGATGATTAGCAATCTTCTGAACGTTGGGGTTCTTGGTTTTGTTGGATTTTTTTGCGGTCTTTCCCTGATCCAATACTTCAAAAGAAATCATACGCTTGATATCCGTTGCCGCAGGTTCGGGAATGATCCACGCAGGGTTAAAGTTTTGGATAGTCTTAAGGCTTGGCACCACAGAGGATTTCAAACCCGATGGTGCAAAAATGATAAAGTTGTGGGCGAAAGCAGGGTTGGTAGGCTCGTTCAGAGCGAAATATAAATCAAGATAGATAAATGCTGCCATCAAATATGTTTTTCCTGCGCCCATTGGCAAGCTAAATAGATAATCGGTATAGGAAACGCCATAAAAGGCAGTGCGGAAGAAACCGTCATAGTCAATGCTTGACGGATCTTTCTTGATTTGCTTTTCGAGTTTTTCGGAAACCTGTTCGCCTTTATCGTTTGTTAGGCGAGAATATTCAAGCAATGCAGTTGCAGCAGGGTTTTTCTCTAAGTATTCACGAGTTGCCGTGGATAGTTCTATGTCATTCAGATTGATAGAATTAAAGCAACCGTATCTGAAAAGGAATTCCAATGGCTTACATTCACAACCGATTTTGAGGAACAGATAAACCTTGATAGCTTCAATCTGAGCATCTCGCATTTGCCCGGTTTTCTCTATATATTCAATTAAGTTACGAACAGTGCATTGGTCTGAGCTATACCATTCTTTGCACTTGTTCTCGATCATTTTATAGAACATACTGTTCCTCCAGAAATCAATGTTTTAGTTTTACACACATATCTACAAATTTCGCATGATGATGCTAATAAACATAGGCTTGAGAAAAAGATATATGTTGAATAATACGATTTAAGTTCTTAAGATTCAAACCAATACATCCCATTTGCCGTAGCGTTTGCCGTCAACTCTGCGGATATATTGTTTCTCTTTCAGAGAGTCTATAATGCGCTTTATGCTTCTGACGGACTTTCCTGTTTGTTCTGCGAGTTCGGCTTGCTTAACAGACGGGTTCTTTTTTATTAAATCTAACACGACAAGTTCTTCTAAAGTACACTTCAAAGTGTCAATTTGGCACTTTGGTGTTTCGCTTTTGGCACTTTGGGAAGTGCTTTCATCCACAAAATCAACATGCATATAACGATTTTTTAATTCGTAGTTTGTGCCGAGCAGAAGGTTTGAGAAAAACAATTCCAAAAATTTTGTTGTGGAATGAATACCTTTTTGCAAATCGTTATAGTTTGCTCGAACCAATGCATTGCGGAAATACCAAGAGTTTTCACGGAACGCATCGTTATTGGCACGGAACCCAAAGGTTTTCATATACTTAATCATAAACACGGCGGTGGCTCTTGTGTTCCCCTCGCCGAAGGGATGAATCTGCCAAATGTCCGATGCAAATTTTGCAAGGTGCCTTACCGATGCTTCAACCGACAGTCCCTCATAGGAAAACTGTTTTTCGGTGGCAAAATCATAATCCAAAGTATCTTTTATACTGTTAAAATCTGCATAGATAACTGTTTCGCTGTTCAGTATCCATTCCTTTTTGGAAATGTTGTACTTTCGGATTTGTCCGGCGTGGTCAAATACGCCCTCAAACAATCTGCGGTGAATGGTAATCCACTCAGCAGGAGAAAACTGAAACGCTTTTTCGCCCAAAAGCTTGGTTATTCTTGCAGATACGATATCTGCCTCTTTGGTTTCATTTTCGATTTCTGTACGGGTGGTTTCTGCTCATAATAGCTATGAATACGCTTCTGAGCTTCGTCGATGGTTATTTTACCCTCAATGTGATCCTTTGCAGTATCCAGCAAATAATCAGAGGTTTTCAGCCCGTCAACTGCCTGCAAGCCGATAGCGGTTTGCCACGCTTCGCTTTTTTCGGCTTTTTCAGGCTCGCCCTGCTTTATATATTCTTCAAGTTCAAATTGCCAGTTCTTATCGGGCATATTTGTACCTCATTTCGTTATCATAATTCTTCCGTTTTGAAGGTTGTATATCCCTCATAGTAGTAGCTGTGGTCGATGCCTTTCATATAGACCTCACGGCTATTTATTTTATCGGTCAGTGCCGCTTTTAAAAGGTGTTTGATTTCGATATCTTTAATCGGGCTGCGCTCCATTGCGAGCAGATAATCTTCTTTATCAACCTTGCTCCAATCGACAACCTTGCCGATTTCATTTTTCAAGATATGGTCGAGCCAAATGCGTGTGCTGCGACCGTTACCCTCTCGGAACGGGTGGGCAATGTTCATCTCAACATACTTTTCTACTATCTCGTCAAAGTTTGACTGCGGCATTTTGTCAATGTTATCAAGTGCCGCTTGCAAGTACATTAAAGGTGCAAAACGGAAATTGCCCTTTGCAATATTGACTGTTCTGAGTTCGCCTGCAAAGTCGCAAATGTCCTCAAATAGGTATTTATGGATTGCCTGCAATGTAGAAAACTTGCCGGCAGGAAGATTATCTAAAATACCTTTTTCAAAAAGTTCTGCAGCCTTTTTCTTGCTGATGCGTTCTTCCTCACGGGCAAGGTCGGCAGAGCTTGTCAGACCTAATTTATTTTCAAGTGTCATATTGCACCTCCAAAATCAGATTATAATATTCCTGAAATTAAAACGATTGCAACTACAATAATTAAAATACCTACTAAAAATGTCATACAACCGGCAGTCTGTGGAGATGATTTTCTATGGTTAGAAGTCGGCTGAGAATAAGTGTATGTAGGGGATTCCGGCTTATGAGCTTGTACCGGTTTTTGAGCCTGACGAGGCTTGGTGGCTTTAGAATATAAAGCGAGCGGATCGGTTTGATTCATTATGCGTGAATAAAAACCGTCAAGCCACACAGTATCACACGGTTCACACATATTTTGCTCGGTACAATCAGGTTCATGTGCTATTTGATTCCTAACCCAACGGTAGTGTTTCAGTTGTTTTAGGTCATCATCCCAACCTCTTACAAGATAAGAACCACGGGGAGTATTTATCATTTCATCAATATAAGCGGATATACGCCTATCGTCATTTAATACTTCGCCGCATAGTTTTTCAAGATGTTTATACGATTCAATAAAACCCATATTATACATCTCCTAAACTTACTTATCTGCCGCAACGCCGGATTTCATCCAAGCGTCTACTTCGCTGACCTTGAATTTCCAAAGACGACCGATTTTTGCGGCGACATATTCCTTTTTTCTATCCAAGCGAGTACGGTGTCACGGCTGACACCGAGGTATTCGCAAATTTCTTTCATTGAGTACCAGCGCTCGATGTTAGAATCCATAGTGAAATCCTCCGTTTTAATAAAAGTAGTATTAGTTTTTCTGTAAGTAATCTAATAGCTTTTTTAATTTATTTGCAGTTATCGTTTCATTATAATGCAATCCTTCATATGTAGGATGCAAAACAGGATACATACCTTTGGTTTGCAGAATGAGATGATTATCAATAGCCCATTCAATGATAGCAACTAAAGATTCTCTATCAATCTCTTTAAGCGAAGCATATTCAGTGATGCGGTTCAAACCTGCATTCATAATTTTTTTGCTTTGTGAACCTCTCAACACATCAACTAAAACTGAAACACCATAGTATCTTTTATCACTAATATGCGATAAGCACTGTAACACGGTGTGAAGAACATCGTTTAAGTCTTTTCCGGCATAGTATACAGACTTAATATTTGCTTTTTCAATTTTATTTGATTCTGCATACTCATGTTTAGTTATTTTGGTTTGAAGTTTTGCGCGTTCCGTATTATTCGGCAATATATCCTTGGCTTTTGGAAATGTTTTTGCAGGAGCAGGATCAGGTGAGAGTTTGAACATTTCATAATAGTAAGATGGAGTAATATACCTACCGCAACCGGTCCCGTTTTTATTGTAATTTGTGCACCCTAAAAAATATTGATTTTCTTTGCCGGGTTTCACAATCAAATAACCGTCTCTGCATTGATCGCATTTCATAATAGAAAGTTTTCCAGCTTTGTATTCATTAGTCATAAAGCCGCAAATTTCAGGCTCGTTTGTGCAAATGTATAGTCTAAGACCATAAGCATTTTTGTATCGATATTGCAAAGGATAGCCGCAAATTGGGCAGGTTTTTTTCGCATAATTGTTTTCCGGCGCTTCTTCATTCCAATTTCCACGCAACACTACATTCTTGTAATCTTTTTTTATTTCGAGAAGAAACTCAGAGGGGTTTTGTTCGGGAGCAATAAAGAATACACGATTTTTTGTTCTTGTCATTGCCACATAGAAAAGTCTTCGCTCTTCTGCATAATCTATGGAACGGTCACCTTTGATAACAAACGAAAGTACAGGATCATCTTCAATTTTCGAGGGAAAACCATAGGTTTCATTTCTGCCGTTCACAACAATAACATTGTCATATCCAAGACCTTTTGATGCGTGTGCTGTCATAAAGGTTATGTTGAGTTTGGGATATTTTACGCTTTTGATTTTGTTGCCGCGATCGATATATTCGAATAATCCGGATTTCTCGAGCTTATCTCCGTCAAAGCCAAATCGCCCGAGCAAAAGAATTGATGAATCTTCGGGTTTTCCTTCTTCTTTGTTATAATCTATGATTTGTTCAATCGCGACTTCCACAGCGTGCGCAATAGCATAGTTTACTCCCGATTTATTATTATCATTTGCTTTTTTTCTGGTGGCATCATAGGTGTAAATTATGACCGGATCTGTAATATTTTTAGGAGATTTTAGCTCTTTGGAGATTTGAGCATCATTTTTTTGAATGAAATTACCGGCAATATCGATGACTTCTTGTGAGTTGCGGTATGTTTTTACGATTTTCAGTAATTTCGCATACCCCATTTTTTCTTCAAACTTTGTAAAAAGGGTGATATCTGAGCCGCTAAACGCATAGATTGATTGCCAATCATCGCCTACAGCTATAATTTTTGCATCTGTCACATCGGAAAGTGCCGTAACCAAATCAAAGCGCTGACGAGAAATGTCTTGGTACTCATCAACTATGATGTACTTAAAATCAAGTTTTTGCTTCATTTCCTTAACTTCACGAAGCAAACGAGCAGATTCGTTAATCATATCCTCGAAATCTACGGCATTATTTTCTTTCAAATAGCGCTCATACTCGAGAAAACAATCTTGGCAAATATCCAAAAAGAGGCGCGTTCTAACATTTTGTGTGGAATGATACATACGGTTAAATTCATCCGCAGTATATCCGTTAGTCTTAAAGTTTCCGATGAATCTGCAAATAAGATTAACAAGTTTGCGTATATAACGATTCTCTTCAGATGAGACAAGCTTTTCCATAACTTCTTTATTTGAACGAGGAGTTAAAACAAATCCGTGATTTTCAAGTTCCTCTTGCAAATGTTCGGTTAAAGATCTTCTGTCTGAGTACTGAGAAAATGTATAGATGAGGGTGGTGCCATGTTGTTGATGAAGACAGATTTTATCTTGGATTGCTTTTTTATATGTCTCTAATTGATCATCACTGTATCGGTCGTTTTTACCGTTTTGAGTGATACCAAAATGTTCAATATACGCTACTTTTTCTCCCTGACGAATTTCAAAATCCGGAGTATATGGCTTTCTGGCATGCATTATATCATAGCGATAGATGGGTTCATATTCATATTCAATTGTGTTTAAATACAAAAAGTTTGCAATTTCAACCTCTTGATGCGAACGCATTACTTCGCTTTGTATGGTTACAGCCTTTTTTGTCCTTATATCCATAACCCGGCGTTGAAATTCATTCAAGTCACTTCGTAATGTTGCAAAATTAGATTTTGCTATTTTATTAAAAAAGTTGTTCAAATCATTGCCTTCGTAAGGAGCATCAAAATAGGAGGCGAAGAACATGATAAGGTTATTGACTAAACTCTTATTTTTGAGAATTGAATTTTTAAAATAATCCTGAATAACAAAATAGAGCTTCGATGAATCAACAATGTTTAACTTTTCATCCGATTGCTTTCTTAATATTGCATTACCGGTAGAATGGAATGTTGCAATCGGACAATCAATTTTTAAATCCTTGTTAAGTTTATCTCTCAGTTCCTGCACTGCTTTATTAGTAAATGAAACTACAAGTATTTGAGAAGGATCAATATCTTTCTTCTCAACCAAATATTTAACTTTTGCTGCTACTGTCGTTGTTTTACCCGCACCTGCACCTGCGATAACAAGACAATAATCCTCATCAGTAAGAATAACACGGCGCTGATCATCGTCTAATTTGATTTTTGGGTCAACATCGTGCAAAATATTGTCCAAATATGTTTTTTCACTTTTCATCGCACGCTGAATGTATTCTTCGTTATGCGCATCGACTTTTGCTTCAAAATTTCTATAACGATTAAGTGTTGTTTCAACAGCGCATACATCTATTTTGTTGCTATCACAAAAAGATTTAAGCATACCGCTATTATCAAGCACAGCGAAATACTCTATCGTTTTCTTATCTTCAAGAAGTCTGTTTCTGTATCCGCTTTTAGGGATATATTGATTTTCGGATAATAGCATATCCATATATTTTTTTAATTCAAAAAGCTTAAGGCATTCGGGATTGCTTGTAAAAGAGCTCTCTGATGTTACTTCCACACTTGTATTCTTCTTAAAGAGTTTAGAAAATAGTCCCATAATTACCCTCTCTTTAAAATTGCTATTTAGCATTTTATTTAAATATTTGGATTAGTTATAATTTTTCAAAATATATTATATCATTATGTGCACTAAAAATCAAGGATTATTGAGGATTTATAAGGAAAAGGCAAGAAAATATTATAAAAGCGGAACTGCTTTTGTTACAGTTCCGCTTGGGAAAAATGGTCGTTTATTGGCAAAGAACGATCATTCTTTCTTCTTCCTATTCGGAAAACTGGCTTCAAGCCATTCTTCAAACTCCACAAGGGTTATTTTGCCGTCGGAGCATTCGTCGCGCTTTGTCATCGCCTGATACTTCCACTTTTTGAAATCAGGCTCTTTAATCTGTCTTACACGCACACGGGCGGCATAGCGCTTATAATACTTTTGATACAACGGAATGGCGGCATTGTCCGCCATTTTCTTTTTGTAGTTTTCCTGTGCGGCTAAGTCCTGGCAGTTGCGGGTTTCACCCTCGGCAATGCGGTCGCAGTAATTAGTATCGTAATTGCCCTTCATAATGAAATACTTACCGCAGCGTTTGCATTTACGCATTCCGATATCGGACTTCAACAACTGTATCAGTTCAAACTCAATTTGCTGTTCAATGCTTTCACAAATACAAGTTTCGTACTCGTCGGCTTGCATTGCAGACAGGGAAATCATTTCCGGCATAGTAAAACCGAGCTTATCCAAATTATTTTGAACGCTCGGAGAAACTTCCGAAGCGGCAGCCATTTTTATATCCAAATCAAAATCACTTTCTACACAGCCCTCAAGTACATTTTCCACCTGATGTTCTGCGTCAACAATGCTGATGCTATGCACAATCGTTCGCTTTTGCTCTGTCGGCAATCCGTGGTTACGGCAGTAGCCTGCAAATCTCGTTTTGTGAGTTATGCGATTAAAAAATCCGTCGCAAAAATTCTCGTCAAATGTCGCTTCAATTAAATGCAATAGATTATTTTGCATTTCTTTAAGATAGTGATAATAGTCCGTCAATTCTTGCTCAGAGTAATGAAGCAGAATCGGCGGAAATTCCGCTGTAAACAACGAAGCTTCTATCAATGGCTTAAAGCGTTTTTGCGTTTCGGTTAAAGCCAAATAATAATACAATTTCTTTTCTTTTTCGGTCAGTAAAGAAATATCAAGACTTGTCTCATCAGGCAAGTCTTTTTTTGTGCGATTCAGGCATTCATTATACGCCGAATCAAAATCAGCATAGAGAAAATTCAAAATTCCTTCGCCCGGTGAAAAAAAGACAGAAGCGGTGTTCATCGGTGAGATATAAGCTCTGCTGTCGCCCATAGTAAGAAAGTCAAATTCAGAATTTATTTTTTGTGTAACGGCTCGCAAACAAGCGAGCGTATCGGCAGTATCCTGCTTAATTTGAGCAAGTTCACCGTCCGATAAAATATATTCTTTTTTGCCGATAACAGCCCAAGCAGTTGCTTCTCGTTTATCGACTTCGATAGTGTTATATAACTCAAAAAGTTTTGAATAGTTGTATTCGTCGTTTACGGAAAGTACGCAAGATTTTTCGTCGTTCGTTACGTGCCATCTGTTTGGAGCAAATCCAAAGGACACGGCACTGTATTTATCTTCTGTTTGGAGTAGGTTTTCGCTCATTGCTAAGACCTCCGTTTTAGAAAATGAGAATTTTTAAATAGTTAGCAAATCCATATCACTACAAATAACATTATACAAAAGTATTACATTCGTGTCAATACACAGCTATAATAAATTTGCAAATTAAAATTATAATAAATTTGATTTTCTAAAATTGAATGACCGTCCGAATGGGATATGACATTGCGATGATACGAGCAGGGCAACGCCGCTGAGATGGGGGCAGGGATAACAAAAACGACATTCGGGCAGAACGGCAAAAGGCGACAGAAAGAAACCTCTATTCTATCTGTTGCCTCGTACATAGCTGTACATACCGTACAGCTTTTTTCTCACAAAGGAGGTTAAGAAGATGAGAAAAACAGAATTGAAAGAGCTTTACAAGATGATGTTCCCGGACTATCCGGACATTGTTACAGTGGCTCAGCTTCAACAAATGCTCGGCGTAAGTCGACACTTGGCATACGACCTGATTAACAACGGGTATATCTCCGGCATTAAAATCGGAAATGCTTTTAAGATTCCGAAGGTCAATGTCATCAATTATGTTATGGAAGAAGGTGTGAAGAATGCAAGTTGAAAAGCTGAAAACAATCGATGCGGACACGCTGCTGTCAACGTCGATGAGAAAAACCTTATTTGTGGTTGACGGCTTGATACCGCAAGGACTAAGTGTGCTTTCGGGTTCAAGTAAAATCGGCAAGAGCTGGCTTATGCTTTGGCTCGGTATTCAAGTGGCGAGAGGACAGCCCGTGTGGAAATTTGAAACCCACAAGAGCGATGTGCTTTATCTTTGCTTGGAAGATACTTACGCAAGAATACAAAGCCGCCTGCATCAAATCACAGACGAAGCACCGCCCGAACTTCGCATTGCAACAACGAGTTTTCAAATCGGCAACGGCTTAGAACAGCAAATCGAACAGTATCTTTCCGACTTTCCGAAAACAAAGCTTGTCATTATCGACACCTTTCAAAAGGTACGAGATTCAAAAAGCACCGGCGGAAAAAGCGGAATGTATGCAGACGACTACGATGATGTTTCGGCGCTGAAAAATATTTCGGACAAGTACGGCATCGCTGTTATGGTTGTTCACCACGTCAGGAAACTGAAAGATGTCAGCGACCCATTCAACGAGGTATCAGGCTCCACAGGTATCACAGGTGCGGCAGATACGAATTTTGTTTTGAAGCGCAGTCGTGCCAATGAAACCGGAACCCTGCTTGCCACCGGTCGAGATATTGCATATCAGGAGCTGACCTTGAAGTTTGACAACCGCAGTCACTTGTGGGAATTAGTTGAGCGAAAGGATATGGAGGATATTCACCGTGAAGAAATTCCGAGGTTTATTTTCCGGCTGGTTGATTATATTTTGGAACATAAAGAGTGGCAAGGCACTGCAACGCAGCTTATAACGCAGGTGAACGAAACCGAGGTTACACCGAATGTCGTGACCAAAATGCTTGCCCGATTTTCTTCGGAAGTTTTTCAGCCGCAAGGCATCGAATACAAAACAAAACGCACAGGCACGAGCCGAATGATTTACTTAAAAAAGAATGACGGCAATGACGGCGATGACAATAAATCCGCTATATAGGGAAAGCCGTCACAGCCGTCACTATCGTCACTTTTTGAGAAAGTGGATATAAGGCTATACAGGTAATGCCAATCCGTAAGGATAGCGAGCATAGGTTTTGTGTTGCCTTTGAAACCCACAAAACCGGCGGCAAATTGCCGAAAGGGACTTGCCGCCCCTGTAACCCCGATTATACAGAGAAAGGAATGAAAATATATGAGACAAAGAACAACTGCAATCAATATCCGAGTGACTGAGGGAGAAAAAAGAAAAATGGAAACTGCCGCTAAAAAATGCGGACTTTCGCTCTCTGCTTACCTTAGAAAACTCGGATTGGGCAAGGAAGTTCAGGCAACCTTGCCGCAGGAATTTTACGAAGCTTACCGAGGTTTGACCTCACTTCGTGACAATTGGAAGTCGCTTTCCGAAGCCAATGTAAATGCAAACTTCAACGATATTGTGAGCAAATTATTGAAGGCTTATCACTCCATCGGTGAGCCGGAAAGCGCAAGTGATTCGCCGTGGCAGTAACAAAAATATGGGCTGTAACCGACAGTGTCAGCCGTGTTTTGAGCTATGCTGCGAACACGGATAAGACGATTTACAGCGATATTTGCAAGGCACTTCACTACGCAAGTGACGAAAGAAAAACCGTAATCGGTGAAGAAAAAGCCATATATGTGACAGGTATAAACTGTGCCGCAGAAACAGCTTTTGCCGAGATGAATGCAGTGCAGAAACGCTTCGATAAAACGGTCGGCAATGTGGCTTATCACGCATATCAGAGTTTCAAAATAGGCGAAGTTACACCTCAGGTTGCTCACAAACTCGGCGTTGAACTTGCCAAAAGAATGTGGGGCGATCAGTACCAAGTGCTGGTCGCTACGCACTTCAATACCGGTACATATCACAACCATTTGGTCATCAATTCGGTGAATATGTGGAACGGTAAGAAGTTTAACTGCAACGAGGGTGCATACTGGAAACTGCGCAGTATTTCCGATGAACTTTGCAAAGAAAACGGCCTGACAGTTATTAAAAATCCTAAAGGAAAGACTCCACGCAAGCTGTACTTCGCAGAAAAGAACGGCGAGTCTACTCGTTACAATTTAATGCGTGAGGCGATAGATAAAGCTCTTACGATGAGTACAAATCCCAAAACTTTTACCTATGTTATGAAACAGCTCGGATATGTAGTCGATATGAATCCTTATCATAAGTACGCCACAATTTGCTCTGTTAACAGCAAAAAAGCGACTCGTTTGTACCGCTTAGGAGAAGCCTATGACCATGATGCAATCTATGACCGAATGAGAGATACACTGAAAAACAACTCTCAGGAAGCTTACCGCTTATACTATGAGTTTACCGAAAAAAGAGTTTCGGTGTAACAATTCAAAAGGCGCATTTTGTTAAAGGCAACTTAAAAACCGCCAAAAAGATTACGGGTCTTAAAGCGTTGTATTTCAGATATTTATATCTGCTCGGCGTGCTTCCTAAGAATAAAAAACACAAGCCGTTATCGCCCGAAATGCGTGAGGCTTGCCGTTGGCTTGACCGCCACACCGCACAGGTACAGCTCATTTGCGACAATCACTTAACCGATATTTCCTCTGTGGAATCGTTTATAAAAAACGCAGATTCGGAAATAAAACTCATATCGGATTACCGCAAAATGCTCTACCGAGATATTGATTCTTGCCACGATCCCGACGAAAAAGCAAAGCTTGTTGCCAAGCGAGATGGCTGCACAAAGGCTCTGGCTCAACTACGAAAGGATAAGAAAACAGCGGCAAGGATTATAGAGGATAACCCCAAAATCAAAGAAAACATTCTCATTGAGGAGAATATGCGCAGCCGATATTTCGGACTAAACAAATCAAGAAAGAGAGGATACGAACGATGACAAAACGAAAATCAGATTTTACTTTACCGACACTAGACGACCTGTTTACAACGCAGGTTGAGCGTGACGACGCAAAGCTTGAGCGTGTGAAGAACATACCTCCTGACAAACTTCACCCTTTTAAGAATCATCCCTTTAAGATATTGAATAACGAAGAAATGGAGAGAATGATTGAAAGCATACGCAAAGTCGGCACAATAACTCCGGCGCTTGCACGACCGTTGCCTGACGGCGGCTATGAGTTAATCTCTGGACACAGAAGGCTTGCGGCGTGTCAGGTGCTCGAAATTGAAACTATGCCGGTTATCGTCCGTGAAATGTCAGACGATGAGGCGGTAATCGCAATGGTGGACGCCAATCTGCAAAGGGAAACAATACTGCCAAGCGAAAAAGCCTTTGCGTATAAGATGAAACTGGACGCCATAAAGCACCAGGGTAAAACTTCTGTGCAAGTTGCAGAGAAGTTGCTTAGTGTAGAAAAGGTTGCCGAAGAAGCAGGTGAAAGCAAAGACCAAGTGCGAAGATATATCCGCTTAACTTACTTAATTCCCGAACTTCTCGCAATGGTAGATGACAATAAAATCGCTTTCAACCCTGCGGTAGAAATCTCCTACCTTGACCGAGAAGAACAGCTCACTTTGCTTGACGCAATCAATATGAACGACTGCACACCGTCACACGCACAGAGTATCAGGCTGAAGAAAATGTCGCAAGACGGCTTGCTTACTGCCGATGCGGTCTACGCTGTTTTATCGGAAGAAAAACCAAATCAAAGAGAACAAATCAAGCTGCCTCGTGATGAGCTTCGCAAATACTTTCCGCAAAATTACAGTAATGAGGAAATCAAACGGGACATTGTAAAAGGCTTGGAGCTTCTGAAACGCCAACGAGAAAGCAACAGAGACGCCCGTTAATTCGAACTAAAGTGTACAGCGAGTGACTTTTGCAGAAGGGAAAGAACTATGCCGGCAAGCTATAATAGGCTTGTCGGTGTAGGTCTTTCCTGTGATGTACAATGAAAGGAGTTAAAAACAATGGTATCAGGACACCTACAAGTTAAAAAAGGTTTTTATTATGTAGTGCTAAGCTACTATAACAACAACGGAAAACGCCGTGTGAAATACTTTTCCACGGGACTGCCCGAAAAGGGCAACAAGCGCAAAGCCGAAGCCGAGCTTGTGCGAATCAGAAGTGAATTCGTGCCCCCGCAGGAAGTCGGCGAGCTTGCTTCCGATATGCCGTTTGCAGACTATCTGCTTGAATGGTTGGACATTGTAAAGGTGCGTGTTAAGGCAACCACATTTAGCTCTTACGAGCAAATGGTGAAATCGGTGATTGAACCGTATTTCCGAAAGAAAGCGGTAACGCTTCAGGGTTTGGAGGCAAGACACATTCAGCAATTCTATTCCGAAAAGCTGAAAACAGTCAAGCCAAACTCGGTCATTCACTATCACGCTGTTATTCATCAGGCGCTGAAATACGCAATGAAAACCGACCTTGTTACGCAGAATGTGGCAATGAAAGTGGATCGCCCGAAAAAGAATGATTATCAGCCTGTATTCCTTGATTCAGAAGAACTGCAGCATTTATTTGAAGTAGTTAAAGGGACAAAGCTGGAACTTCCTGTTTTAGTCGCCGCTTTCTACGGCTTGCGTCGTGGCGAGGTCTGCGGACTGAAATGGGACGCCATTGACTTTGAGCGTGGCACAATCACTATAAGACACACGGTCACATCGCTGCAAGTGGACGGAAAAACAAAAATGTACGCGCAGGACTCTGCAAAAACAAAATCCAGTATGCGTACACTTCCGCTTGTCGGCAGCTTTGCGGAATACTTCAAAGAAGTAAAAGCGGCACAAGAAGTCAACAAGAAGGTCTGCGGCAACTGCTACAACTACGAATATGACGGTTATGTCTTTGTAGACGAGCTTGGTGATTTAATGCGACCGGAATATCTGACAAGTTATTTCCCACAGTATATCCAAAAGCAAAGCACGGTTGTAAAAGAATGCGTTTTCACGATTTAAGGCACAGTTGCGCAAGTCTGCTTCTTGCAAACGGCGTACCGCTGAAACAAATTCAGGAATGGCTGGGGCACAGTGATTTTTCCACAACCGCTAACATCTATGCCCACCTTGACTACACTTCAAAACTGTCATCGGCAAAGGCAATGGTCAGCGGAATGGCACTTCCCGAATCGGTGAATTTCGGCAGCAAGTGGACCGAAATTTCAGATGATGGCGAAAAGAACTGATTTTAACGGTTCGAATACGCAAAAACGCTCGAAATCGCCTTGTTCTTTCCAAAAAACGGCCTGTTCTTTCCTTAGTTTTGAGCCGATTTTGAGCAAACGAGCAAAAAAGAAAAGTCCGGCAAACCCGCTTGTTTACCGGACTTCTTGGCGGAGAGTTAGGGATTCGAACCCTAGGTTCCTTTTGGGAACACAGCATTTCGAGTGCTGCACCTTCGACCACTCGGACAACTCTCCGTGTATGTAATCCCGCATTTCTTCCGAAAACTTTTGGAAAGAACTGACGGAAAGAACAACAAAATATTCAATTTTCGAACCGAAGAAAAGCCTGAATTTATGGGCTTTTTAAGCGGAGGAAACAGCCAACTCTACAAAAAATTTCGAGTCATGTCCGTTATGACCACTTCGATACGTCTCCGAATATTGGCGATTTACCTTGTTTATTGTACTTGTTTTTTGTGTGATTGTCAAGCAAAATTACACAAATTTGTAAATTTTAAATTTAATCCGTAAAAGCATAAATAAGTGTCTGCGATTATTATATGAATACTTATGCTTGATTTTGCGGACAGTTTTTCTTGAAAATTATGTATAAATGTATTATCGAAACAACCATGCTCAAATTATCAATCGGCACAACTGCACCTGCGGGATTGTCTTGCAAAACTTTGTAACAGCAGCGTTATAAACAGCCTCTTGCGGCACATCAAAGGCAGATATAGGCAAATTTATTTTTGGCATTTATTTACTGCAGATTGTTTTCTCAAAAATAAGCAACCTAGCAATTATGAGCAACGCTTGTGCGGATTGATGTTCCGAAATTTGATTAAGTTCCTTCTATGCTTTTAGGGTGTATTTTCCGTTTTTGATTATAACAAAATCCTTTGCCATAAGTTTGTGAAGAAGTTGCTTCGATTTTTTATGACTTATTCCGAGAAGTTCGGAAATTTCTTTAGAAGTTACCGTTATGTTGTCAGTAATGTATGAAATTACGGCATCCTGTCTGTCTGTTTCAATATCGGGACGATTTTGTAAAATTTGAGTTTTAGTTGATTTACTTTCAGGAACAAACGAAAGCTTTAGGGTGATGCTTTCGGGGTTGAAACTTTCTTCAATGACCGGCAGAACAAGTTTGTGACTTTTCCAAACGGAGAAAATATTAGAAATACCGAAGCCGTCGTTACTGCCGATTCCTATCAAATTAAACATACGCATAATTGCCGTGTTTCTGGGGTCGGATATACCACCCGCTCTTGCGGCGTCGAGTTCAACTCTAAATCCGCCCGGATTGGATATTGTAATGCTTTCATCATCTTTCATAACAACAACACCGTTTGAACCATAATAGTCGGCATTTATAAGGCAGTTTGCAAGAGCTTCCTGTAAGGCAGTTGTAATCGGTGTAATGTCTGATTTTATGTTTGCTGTCAGTTTTATATCGTATGAAATTTTTTCAAAGACCTTTATAAAGAAATCATAAAGGTTTTCACAGTCAGAATTTAAATCTGATGAAATAATTGTGTGTTTATCATCTTGTGTTGTTTCCTTATATTCAAGACAATAGTACGGATATTCTTTTTTGATGAATTTTGACTTACCGAACATAAGAAGTCCTGCAGCTGTAGGGTGAAATAAAAGGTCTTCCCCTACTCCGATTGCTCCTATTGCCTGCAAGAAATCTTTATCCGACAAATTTTGAAGCCGATTATTTGGCTTAACAGTTGACATTTTTATTCGGTAGCTATGGAGTGAATCGGTATTAAATACGGAAGCAGTCATGCATTCGATGATATTCATATCCTGTGTTTTAATCTCGGAATCACGCACCATAGCGTTAATTTGGTCGAGTGTGCAACGGTAGTCACCCTCGCCGTTTCTTCTGTATGAATTATGAATACTGCCGTCAAGATACACGGGACGGTCAAATCTTTTTGCTTTTGGCACTGTAATAACGATAATATGCTTTTTTTCAATTTTTTGCACATAAACATCATCATATGAAAGAATGTTTGTGCTTACTTTTTGAATATCGTTTGCTATCTCCCAAAATTCCTCAATAAGTTCATCCGGATCGAGAAGATTTACAGGATGAAGTGATTTGTCCCTGTATTCTTCTACACCTAAAAGTATAATTCCTCCGAGTGTATTTGCAAAGGATGAATATGTTTCCCACAAGCTTTTAGGTAATCCGCCTGTTGCCTTTTTGGCCTCTATTCGATTGTTTTCTCTGTATTTTTCAATGTTGTTGAGGTCAATCACATTCATCTCCCCTATTACTGTTGCGGTTATTCTTTTTATATCAACGGTTTTGTCTGCTAATAAAAGCACCGCAGAAAAAATCTACGGTGCAATTTAAAGATTCGGTTAAAAAATCAGTTTTCTCTTCCGAGAAGGTAGTCAACAGACACTTCAAGAATATCGGCAAGTGCAACAAGCTCAACATCTGTTACGAAACGAATCTGACCTTCAAGCTTTGAAAGTCCTGATGCATTCATATCGACGCCGTTAACCTGTAATTGGGCAAGAAGCTCCTTTTGCTTCATACCTTTCTGCTTTCTTACAGCCTCAACCCTGCTTCCTACGAGGTTTCTGTCTCCAAGTTCCTGTTTTCTTAATCTCATTTTTACTCTCTCCCAAATCGTTTTAATTCTTTTTTAAAATTCTTTAAAAACATTGTGTTGTTATTTTAATACTAAAAAGGAAAAAA
>OGGF01000107.1_pt1 | contig 66647 bp, 53 predicted proteins | sample 1571211 | NCBI WGS metagenome assembly OGGF01 (sample SAMEA2582020, study PRJEB24529) | metagenome | biome: Human gut stool | place: China | collected 2011 | reverse complement strand
CGTTCTCGCTTCTTGTACTACTTCTGTCTTATGTAAATCTTTTCAAAGAACTCTTGTTTCTGTCCGCTTCCTGTTTCGCTCCGCATCTCTCACGTTTGCTTGAGACACCGTTGCTGTTCGAAAGCGGATGCAAAGGTATGGCTTTTTTGTAAACCACCAAAACTTTTAAAGGGAAAAGTTGAAATTTTACGCCCGTTTTAACAGTTGTTTACAATTAAAGCACCGCATTGTGGACGCACACATTATATTATTATACGCGCGAGAAATACTATCAAAAGACAGCAGTAGAAAGCTTGTGTTATTGCCACGCTACGGCAATGTTGTTTTTGTGCTACGGCAATATTGTTTGAGTGCTACGGCAACATTGTTTTAGTGCTACGAAAATATCAACCAATGTAATACATGAAATAACACAGCACAATAATAAATATGTAGAGCTATTTGCTCATATCATTTTTTTGCCGTAAATTTGCACTACTCGTGTGCCACCATGCACACTAAAAACCGAAGAAAACAAAACATTCACATAAAACCTAAAAAAAACAAATCTATGAACAAGTATCCAAAAATTGGTATTCGCCCCACCATCGACGGTCGTCAGGGTGGCGTTCGCGAGAGTCTTGAAGAGAAGACAATGAACCTTGCACGTTCGGTTGCAAAGCTTATCACAGAAAACTTACGCAACGGTGACGGCTCACCCGTGGAGTGTGTCATCGCTGACACTACAATAGGACGCGTAGGAGAGAGTGCTGCCTGCGCTGAAAAGTTTGAGCGCGAGGGCGTTGGCTCTACCATCACCGTCACATCATGCTGGTGCTATGGTGCTGAGACAATGGACATGAACCCACACTGGCCGAAGGCTGTATGGGGCTTCAACGGCACAGAGCGTCCGGGCGCAGTATATCTGGCAGCCGTGCTCGCTGCTCACGCACAGAAGGGTCTGCCCGCGTTCGGCATCTACGGACACGACGTGCAGGACCTCGCCGACGATTCTATACCGGCTGACGTGGCAGAGAAGATTCTGCGCTTCGCACGCGCTGCTCAGGCAGTGGCTACAATGCGCGGCAAGTCGTACCTCTCTATGGGTTCGGCATGTATGGGTATCGCCGGTTCTATCGTCGACCCGAACTTCTTCCAGGAGTACCTCGGTATGCGCAACGAGAGCGTTGACCTCACCGAAATCATCCGCCGCATGACAGAAGGCATCTACGACCACGTAGAGTTTGAGAAGGCCATGGAGTGGACTCGCGAGAACTGCATGACAAACGAGGGCGAGGACATCGCTAACCGCCCGGAGAAAGCAAAGACACGCGAGCAGAAGGACCAGGACTGGGAGTTCATCGTGAAGATGATGATGATTATGAAGGACCTCATGCATGGCAACCCACGCCTCGCAGAGCTCGGCTACAAGGAAGAGGCTATCGGACACAACGCCATCGCAGGCGGTTTCCAGGGACAGCGTCAGTGGACCGACTTCTACCCGAACGGTGACTATCCAGAAGCTCTTATGAACACCTCGTTCGACTGGAACGGTCTGCGCGAGCCTATCACACTGGCTACGGAGAACGACGCAGGCAACGGCGTGGCTATGCTCTTCAACCACCTGCTCACGGGCAGAGCACAGATCTTCTCTGACGTGCGCACATACTGGAGCCCCGAGGCTGTGAAGCGCGTTACTGGCAAGGAGCTTACCGGTATGGCAGCTAATGGTATCATCCACCTCATCAACTCGGGTGCAACAACACTCGACGGCTCTGGCGCAGCTACTGACGCAGAGGGCAAACCAGTGATGAAGCACTTCTGGGAGATGACAGACAAGGATGTAGACGCTTGCCTCCAGGCTACGACATGGTATCCGGCTAACCGCGACTACTTCCGCGGCGGCGGTTTCTCGTCAAACTTCCTCACACGCGGCGGTATGCCCGTAACAATGGTTCGTCTGAACCTCGTGAAGGGACTCGGTCCGGTTCTGCAGCTCGCTGAGGGATGGACAGTAGACGTTGACCCGGAGATACACGCTGTTCTTGACAAGCGCACCGACCCGACATGGCCTACCACATGGTTCGCTCCGCGCCTCACAGACAAGGCTCCGTTCAAGGACGTTTACTCTGTGATGAACAACTGGGGCGCTAACCACGGTGCCATCACTTACGGACACGTAGGTGCCGACCTCATCACGCTCTGCTCTATGCTCCGCATTCCGGTTTGTATGCACAACGTGGAGGACGAGAAGATCTTCCGTCCTGCTTCATGGAACGCATTCGGCATGGATAAGGAGGGCGCAGACTTCCGCGCTTGTAAGAACTACGGACCGATTTATAAATAAAACAAAAAGCCCCTCCCCGACCCTCCCCCGACGGGGAGGGAGAGAGAAGGGCAGAATACTAATATTTTAAATATCGCCTCATCAATCACCCTCCCCGATTGGGGAGGGAGGGAAGGGGCTCTAAATACAATGACCAGAAGATTTATCCTCAACGAAGTATCTTACTTCGGCCCCGGCGCACGCAAGGAGTTGCCTGGCGAAATACGCCGTCTCGGTTTGCACAAGGCACTTGTTTGCACCGATAAAGACCTTATTAAGTTTGGTGTTGCACAGAAAGTGCTCGACGTGCTCGACGAGGCACAGATACCATACGAGGTGTTCAGCGAGATAAAGCAGAACCCGACCGTAAAGAACGTGAAACTCGGTCTGGAAGCATTCGCCAAGTCGGGTGCCGACTTCCTGCTCGCCATCGGCGGCGGTTCGAGTATCGACACATCGAAGGCCATCGGCATCATCACCAACAACCCTGAGTTTGCCGACGTAGTGTCGCTCGAAGGCGTTGCCGACACCAAGCACAAGTCGGTGCCAATCATCGCCCTGCCTACAACAGCCGGCACAGCAGCCGAAGTGACCATCAACTACGTCATCACCGATGAGGAGAACGAGAAGAAGATGGTATGCGTCGACCCTAACGACATCCCCGCTATCGCCATCGTAGACGCAGAGCTGATGTACACTCTGCCGCGCTCGCTCACCGCAGCTACCGGTCTCGACGCACTCACTCACGCCATCGAGGGCCTCATCACAAAGGGTGCTTGGGAGATGAGCGATATGTTCGAGATTAAGGCTATCGAGATGATCGCACGCCACCTGGAGACAGCCGTTAACGAGCCGTCCAACCCCGAGGCTCGCGACGGAATGGCTGTGGCTCAGTACGTGGCAGGCATGGCGTTCTCTAATGTCGGCCTTGGCGCAGTACACGGCATGGCTCACCCGCTCGGCGCTATCTTCGACATTCCGCACGGCGTGGCTAACGCTCTGCTCCTGCCTATCGTGATGGAGTTCAACGCTCCTGCAGCGCTCGACAAGTACGTCACAATCGCCAAGGCGATGAACGCATACAAGGAAGGCATGACTCGCGAAGAGGCTGCCGAGGCAGCTGTTGACGCAGTGCGCCAGCTCAGCATCCGCGTAGGCATTCCGCAGCATCTCGCAGAACTCGGCATCAAGGAGACAGACCTGCCGCGTCTGGCTAAGGCAGCCTTTGCTGACGTCTGCACACCGGGCAACCCACGCGACATCACGGAAGAGGACATCCTCGAACTCTACAAGAAAGCGTTTTAATAAAGAAAAAAACATGATACAGGATTATCAGATACAGGAATTTCTGCGTCAGGCTCACCGCGTAGGCGATGCAGGCTTGACATTGTGCTCAAGTGGCAACATCTCATGGCGCATCGGCGACGAAGCGCTCGTTTCAGGCACTGGCTCATGGGTGCCGACACTTCCGAAAGAGAAGGTATCCATCTGCCGCATCAGCGACGGCGAAGTGCTCAACGGCGTGAAGCCTTCAATGGAGAGCGGCTTCCACCTCGGCGTGCTCCGCGAGCGTCCCGACTGCGACGTAGTGCTCCACTTCCAGTCGAAGTATGCAACCGTTGTATCGTGCATGACAGAGACACCGAAGGACTTCAACGTAACAGCCGAGGTGCCGTGCCACGTAGGTCGCGAGATACCGGTCATCCCCTACTTCCGCCCAGGCTCGCCGGAGCTTGCCGAGGCTGTTAAGGCTGCGCTCAAAGACCACAACTCTGCACTCATGCTGAAGCATGGTCAGGTGGTTTGCGGCAAAACCTTCGACGAGGTGTTCGAGCGCGCAATGTTCTTCGAGATGGCATGTCGCATCATCGTGCTCAGCGGCGGCAAGTACAACACGCTGACCAACGAGGAGATTGACGATCTTGAAAGCTACGTGTTGGGAAAGAAGGGATAAAAAGATGGTGAGGTGTTGAGATTGGTGTGATGGTGTGATGGTGTGATGGTGAGATGGTGACAATAGCAACATCTAATCTCAACACCTCAACCCCTCACCACATCAACCCCTCACCACATCAACCCCTCACCACATCAACCTTATCAATATGACCTATTTAGCTATCGACTTCGGCGGCGGCTCAGGACGAGTCGTCGCCGGAACTATTACAACCGAAGGCGGAAAGAAGCAGCTCACCATGCAGCTTGTACACCGCTTTCAGAACCGACAGGTGCGCCTCGGCGAGCACGTCTACTGGGACTTCCCTGCCCTCTTCGAGGACATGAAGACCGGACTGCGCAAGGCGGCACAACTCGGGCTGAAGGTGTCGGGCATCGCCGTGGACACATGGGGTGTCGACTTCGGACTCATCGACCGCAACGGCGACCTCATCGGCAACCCTGTCTGCTATCGCGACGCCCGTACGCAGGGCATGGCTGACGAGTTCTTCGCCGACACCGACCGCACAGATCACTATAGCGTGAACGGCACGCAGGTGATGGAGATAAACACGCTGTTCCAGCTCCTGAGTCTCAAGAAAGCCAACTCGCCGCAGCTGCAGATAGCCGACAAGATGCTCTTCACGCCCGACCTCTTCTCCTACTTCCTCACCGGCGAGGCGAACACCGAATACACCATAGCCTCAACATCCGAGATGCTCAACGCTACAACACGCGACTGGGACTGGGAACTCATCGACCGTCTCCAGCTGCCGCGCCACCTCTTCTGCCCCATCGTCATGCCAGGCACCGTGCGCGGAAAGCTGCGCAAGGACATAGCCGAGGAGACCGGACTGGGCGAAGTAGACGTGATAGCAGTCGGCTCGCACGACACAGCAAGTGCCGTAGCGGCGGTTCCGGCCAAGGACGACGAAAGTCCCGTGGCGTTCATCAGCTCCGGCACATGGTCGCTGCTGGGCGTAGAGCTCGACGAGCCGATACTCACCGAAGAGGCACGCCGCGCCGAGTTCACCAACGAAGGCGGCATAGGCGGCAAGATTACGTTCCTGCAGAACATCACCGGACTGTGGTTCCTGCAGCGTCTTATGGCTGAATGGAAGGAAGAAGGCGACGAACAGCAGTATGACACACTGCTCGCAGCTGCCGCAGAAGCGGAGATAAAGACCGTGATACCGGTGGACGCAAAGGAGTTTCAGAACCCAAAGTCGATGCAGGCTGCCATCTGCGACTATTGCGCGGAGCACGCGCTCGAAGTGCCGCAGTCGAAGGGTGCCACAACGCGCGTCGTACTGCAGTCGCTCGCAGCGAAGTATGCCGAGGCAACGGCACATCTCAACGCGATGCTGCCCACGCCGATAAAGAAACTGCACATCATCGGCGGCGGATCGCAGAACAAGCTACTCAACCGTCTTACAGAAGAAGCACTCGGCGTGCCCGTGGAGGCAGGACCCGTAGAGGCAACAGCCATAGGCAACATACTCTGCCAGGCACTCGCCAAGGGCGAAGTGAAATCGGTGGCAGAGATGCGTAAAATTGAAATCTAAACAAAGCAAATGAAACAACCTATTCTATCAAAGGACGGCGTGAGCTACATCGTCCCGTTCATCCTCATCACGTCGTGTTTCGCCCTGTGGGGCTTCGCCAACGACATCACCAATCCGATGGTGAAGGCATTCTCTAAGATTTTCCGCATGTCGGCGACAGACGGCGCACTCGTCCAGGTGGCGTTCTACGGCGGCTATTTCGCAATGGCGTTCCCCGCAGCCATGTTCATACGCCGCTACAGCTACAAGGCAGGCGTGCTCGTCGGACTCGGACTGTATGCTCTCGGTGCTCTGCTGTTCTATCCGGCAAAGATGACGGGCGAATACTATCCGTTCCTCGCAGCCTACTTCATCCTCACATGCGGACTGTCGTTCCTCGAGACATCGTCGAACCCGTACATCCTCTCAATGGGAACCGAAGAGACAGCGACACGCCGACTCAACCTTGCGCAGTCGTTCAACCCGATGGGTTCGCTGTTGGGCATGTTCGTGGCTATGAACTTCATCCAGGCTAAGCTCAATCCGCTTGATACGGCAGCACGTGCCCAGCTCAACGATGCACAGTTTGCAGCGGTGAAGGAGAGCGACCTGAGTGTTCTGATTGCTCCGTACCTTGCCATCGGCATCGTTATCTTCGCCATGTTCATGCTCATCCTCATCAAGAAGATGCCTCACAACGGCGACAAGAACCACGACATCAACTTCGTGCCCACGCTACGCCGCATCTTCTCGCTGCCCCACTACCGAGAGGGTGTCATAGCACAATTCTTCTACGTCGGCGTACAGATCATGTGCTGGACCTTCATCATCCAGTACGGCACGCCAATCCTCATGGCTGAGGGCATGACGGAGCAGGCAGCCGAAGTGATGTCGCAGCAGTACAACATCATCGCGATGGTCATCTTCTGCTGCTCGCGCTTCATCTGCACGTTCCTCCTTCGCTATATCAACACAGGACAGCTGCTTATGATACTCGCCATTGCAGGCGGCGCACTCGTATGTGGTGTGATTTTCATGCACAACATCTACGGTCTGTACTGTCTCGTAGGCGTAAGCGCATGTATGTCGCTCATGTTCCCGACCATCTACGGCATTGCCCTTACTGGCTTGGGCGACGATGCGAAGTTTGGCGCAGCAGGTCTCATCATGTCCATCCTCGGCGGTAGCGTTCTGCCTCCGCTCCAGGCTTCCATCATCGACCGTGGCGAACTCTTCGGTATGCCAGCCGTGAACGTCTCGTTCATACTGCCGTTCATCTGCTTCGTCGTTATCGCCATTTACGGACAGCGCACGTACATGAGAAGCAAGAACAAGCTGAAAGGATAACACATCATTCCATAACAAAAGCCATTGCAACAACTGATGCAATGGCTTTTATTATTCCGCTAATATAGTCAGAAGCCACTGGGCGAAAGGAAGTGCATCGGTTCGCCCGTGATGGGGTGACGGAACGTGAGTTCAGCGGCATGAAGGTACATACGGTCGGCGCGCTCTGTGCCGTAGAGGGGGTCGCCAAGAATAGGACAGGCGAGTCCTTGCGGATGGGCGCAATGCACTCGGAGTTGATGCGTACGACCGGTTTTAGGATATAGGTGGACAAGGGTTAGGCTCTTGTCCGCCTTTTTTGTTGTGTACGCCACGGCAGTATTCGCATCCGCTGCCCTCACCTCTACTATATTATATAATGTTAGTGCGGGCTTGCCGTGCTCCATGTCCACACGCTGACGCGGACGGTCGTTGATGTCGGCGATGAGGGGCAGGGAGATGCAGCCCGATGAATACTTGGCAAATTGAATAGCAAACGGTTCAAGTCGTAGGAGGCTACGACATTCTTGCCGTAGCCCTTGACCACTGAAAGACAAATTGCTACAACTATTTGCAATGGCTACGGCAGGAATGCCGTAGCCTCCTACAATATGCTTCGGTACACCGCTGAGCACAGCATCGTAGCGCTTCATGGTCTCGCGACTGGCAAACTGACGCTGCAACTCTACATACGCCTGCTCGGTGCGGGCGAGCACAAGCAGTCCACTCGTATCCATGTCGAGACGATGGGCGGCTTTGAGGAATTTTGAGTTTTGAGTTTTGAGTTTTGAATTGTTCGCAAAGTATTCCTCAACGCTGACACTTGCAGAGTCGTCCGCCTTACCCGGCACCGACAGCATACCTGCCGGCTTGTCAACCACAAGGATATACTCGTCCGCGTACAGCACGCGCGGCTCGGCGGTGTGCCGCTTCTGCGCGAGCGGATTGGGGGCTACGTCCAGTCCCTTGAGCATGTGCGTGAGTATGGGCAGACACTTCGAGCGACACGCCGGATAGTAGTGCAGATGGTGTCTTATCTCCGACGCAGGCGACTCGCCCCACCAGAATTCCGCCATGCAGACGGGGCGCAGGCGGTGCTGATAGGCGTATTGCAGGAGCTTCGGTGCACAGCAGTCGCCGGCTCCGGCTGGGGGCATGGCGTGCGTGTACTCGCGGAAGATGTCGATGAGGTCGCGCTCCTCGCCCTCTGCGTTGAGCATACGATAAGCCGCGAAGAGCCAACGCTGCAGCTCGTCGCTCATCTGCTTGCGCTGAAGCTGAAGCGACTTCAAGAGTGTGGCATATGGATTGTGGAATGCTGATTCGGCTTGCTCCATCGCCTTGCGACGACGGCGCAACTCAGCCTTCATAAACTGGCTCTCGCGAACCATCTCCGCTTGCTCCTCCTCGCTCAGCGGCTCGCCACTCTTGCGGCGTGCGTCGCGGCGTGCCTTGGCTACATCAACCTCCACCTTGAACGCTTCCACTTCAGCCTGCAATCGTTTCGTCATCTCCTCGTGCTGCGCCACGCTTTGCAGATACTGCGGGTCGTATTCGATGGCACTAATCTCACGGTTGATGGCACTAATCTCGCGCTCCGTGCGCTTGAAATGTCCGTCGGGCTGCTGCGCGTCGAACACTGGCGGCACGAAGTATTGCCAGTCGTTCCTGCCTCCGAGCAGGCCAGAATAGGCAGCGAGAAATCCGCGCTGTAATGCACCCTCCTCGTCTTTATACTCCACAACGAGCACACCGAACATCTTTCCGCAACCCTTCTCCGCACTCATCAGACCTGTCGTGGCGATATAGTGCTGAAGTTCCTCAGAGGCAGCCTCTGCAAGCGGGTCTACGTCGTAGCAGAACGGATAGGTGAACTGACGGGGTGAAGGGATGGAAGTGGAAAGAGCGTGGAGCATGTTCGAGTTTTGAATTTTGAGTTTTGAATTTTGAATTGTCGGCTACGCCGATTTTGAATTATTCAATGTAGAATTTTGAATTATCCAATGTTGAGTGTTGCCTGTGCAGTTGCAAAGTTATTGAATTTTACAAATTGTGGGGCATAATACGTCGGTTTTTCGATAATTTTATCTACATTTGCATTATAGAATACCCAAGACTAAACACCTCAATTCAATATCCGAAAGGTAACAATTAAAAATTAACAATTAATAATTAAACATTATAGCAATGAGTACACTCAAAAAAGACTTCGCCTCTAAGCTTCTCGAAGTAAAGGCAATCAAGCTTCAGCCCAACGATCCGTTCACATGGGCATCAGGTTGGAAATCTCCGTTCTACTGCGACAACCGCAAGACCCTTTCGTTCCCTTGGTTGCGCTCATACGTTAAGCTCGAACTCGTACACACCATCCTCGAGCACTTCCCCGAGGCAGAGGCAGTGGCAGGCGTAGCTACCGGCGCTATCGCTCAGGGCGCGCTGGTTGCCGACGAGCTCAACTTCCCGTACGTTTACGTGCGCTCTAAGGCTAAGGACCACGGTATGCAGAACCTCATCGAGGGCGAACTGCCGGCTGGTGCCAAGGTAGTTGTTGTAGAAGACCTCATCTCTACTGGCGGCAGCTCGCTGAAGGCTGTTGCTGCTCTGCGCGAGGCAGGCTACCAGGTAGTGGGCATGGTGGCATCATACACCTACGGCTTCCCCGTTGCGGCTCAGGCTTTCGCCGAGGCTGACGTGCGCCTTGAGACCCTCATCGACTACGACCACGTAGTAGAGCAGGCTCTTGAGACTGGTTACATCAAGAACGAGGACGTTGAGCTGCTGCACGAGTGGCGCAAGGACCCGGCTAACTGGAAGAAGTAATAAGGTGGTGTAATGTTGTAATGTTGAGATGTTGAGATTAGATGTTACTATTGTCAACATTACAACACCTCAACATCTCAACATCACAACACCTCAACATTTTTCGAAGAAAAAAAACACATGACAACATTCGAAAGTACAATACGACAGATCAACTATCCGCAGCAGAATGTCTACAACAAGCTCAGCGACCTCAGCAACCTGCAGGCGCTGAAGGAACGCTACGAGCAGATGAAGGACACGATGCCGGAGGAGGCGCGCCAGCAGGCGGAGAAGATTAAGGACATGACGTTCGACTCCGACTCGCTCTCTGTCAACGTGCCGCCAGTAGGATCTATCCGCCTGCGCATCGTAGACCGCGACGAGCCGAAGTGCATCAAGTTTGAGAGCGAGCAGAGCCCCATACCGTTCAACTTCTGGATCCAGCTGCTGCCCGTCACCGCCACCACGTCGAAGATGAAGCTCACCATCAAGGCAGAGCTAAACATGTTCATCAAGCAGATGGTGAAGAAACCGCTGCAGGAGGGCATCGAGAAGATTGCCGACGTGCTGCAGATGATACAGTATTAAGCTGCATAGGAGGGTATGGCATCTTGCCATACCCACGCAGCCTACTACAGAGAGATATTCTCAGGGGGTGCACTAACGTTAAACAATGCAAAAACACACTATAAAACTCTACACATATTAAAATTTAGTTATAATTTTGCAGTCTGTATTGAAAATACAGTAATATCAAACAATTACAGCGAGTTTTATTAAACAATTACAATTAATTCTTAGTTTTACATAATAACAAAGATGAAAAGAGCATTTTTTGTCTTTTCCATGCTTTCATTGAGCGGTGCAACAACCCTTGCTCAAAACATATACGTACACGTAGAGCAAGAAGGTAAGCGGTTGGAACAGTTGGGCACGGCGGAGTTTGAAGTGAACGCCGACTCGCATCCTTGCGTAGAATTTGTAAATGGCAAGGCGGTGATGACCATCAACGGCAACCGCGTGGCAGCACTCCGAATGAGTAGCGACGGAACACTGGTGGTTGAACACCAGTCACCAAATGCCGACACGCCACTAAATACGGTGACAAAGACTCCTTCGGCATAACATCCATACGTAACACTCTATTCGCCATTCCAGCTCAAGGTGCCATCGGGCTGCGAGGTGTTTGTGCCCGAGTACGACCCCAACAAGGACGCACTTCTGCTCAACTCCAACACGCAGGCTACAGCAGGGTCTATCGTTCCGCCCGAAACCGCACTCATAGTGAGCGGAAGCGAAGCCGTCAACTTTGAGTTTACGGCACAGACTCCCACCTGCTCGCTGCAAAGCGGACTATCAGGCTCGTCACTGAAGATTTACCCTTCGGCAGGACAAACCATCTTCACCCTTGGCGTAGGCAAGTCTGGCCCGAATAAGGGCAAGTACGGATTCTATCGCTTCACGGGCACAACCCTAAACCCAGGACTATGCTATCTGGTGTACAACCCTATCGAGAACCCCGTCTACCCCGCTGCCGTACTACTCAGCCACAGCACTGCCACGGGCATAAGCCCTACGTTCTTCTACGACGCCCCTACACAAGACGGCAAATACATCGAGAACGGCAAGGTGATAATCAGAAAGGAAAACAAGAAATACTACATTAACGGACAAGAGGCGAAATGAATATGAAGAAACAATACATCTGCCCCAAATCGGAAGTTATCTATATAGAGTGCGACAGTCTGCTATTGAACACCAGTCCGGGTGCAGCAGACGAAGGTGACACACAGCTCGATAGCAAGGTGCAGCTCGATGGCGACACCGATACAGACGAACAATGGTAAGAAAGACAAACGCCGCACGCAACTAACCACACTACGGCAGTAATATAATAAGATAAAAGAAAACGAGAATACTACTATGAAGAGAATAACAATAACGCTCATCGCCATCTTAGCTACGCTGAGCATCTATGCACAGAAGGTTGAGGTATATCTCAACGGCAACCATATAGACACCTACTATAACACCCCCGAAAACCAATACCGCATCGTATTCAAGCAGGTGGACAACTGGCAGAATATCAACGGATACGAATACGTAGAGATTGGCGGCGTGAAATGGGCAAAGATGAATGTCGGCGCAACGACTGTAGCCGGTTCGCCCGATACCTCATACGGCAAATACTACGCTTGGGGCGAGATTGACACCTACTATAAATCATTCAATTCGAAAGATCAAGTAGTCGCAAAAACCTCAACCACAACACACATCCCTGGCAATAAGTATAGCTACAACTGGATAAACTACTGTACTGATAATAAAGACGACAACACGTTCAAGGAGTGGGACCCGACACCATTCGGCAGCGGTACCGTGCTGCAAGAGGACTACGACGTAGCTCATAAGGAGTGGCAGGGCACGTGGCGCATGCCCATGTGGGAAGACTTCCAGAAGCTATACGAAGCCTGTGGCGGAGCTGCCGCACCTATAACAGATGTGCCATCAACCATTACGGAGGGCGGCATCTATTGGGTTGAGGCAGGCACGACTATCGATGACACGACATACAATGTGAGCGGCGTGCTATGCGTAGCAACAGCCGACCGCACCAAGCGTGTGTTCTTCCCTGCAGCCGGCAACGTACAGAACATAACACGCACCAGTAAGAGCACGCTCTGCACTTATTGGTCGTCATCGCTCTACACCATTGCCCCGAAACACGCCTACTGTCTGTATGTAAACGACACAAAGGTTGAGACAAAGTACAGCGGATTAAATCGCGCATACGGTCTCGTCATACGCCCCGTATCAGATTAACACAAGGAGAATGCTACATAGCGATTGTGGCAGATATAGAAATAGGGTATGAAAGCCGCGCTTTCATACCCTATTTCCTTTTGTTCGGTCATCGTTCACCGAACGCAATCCACACAGACGGCGGACGCAATCCGATCAGATTGCGTTCGCCGTCCAATGACTTAAACGCCAAGTGCACCAACACATATCAGGGGGTGCACTTGTCTCAAGTGCACCAACAAAACATGAGGTGTACCAACAAAACATGAGGTGTACCAACAAAACATAAGGTGTACCAACAAAACACGAGGTGTACCAACAAAACATAAGGTGCACTGCTACTACGTTGGTGCACTTGAGACAAGTGCACCCCCTTAAAGATTACTGCATGTAGAGCTTGAGCGTCGTGGTATCATCGCCAACGTCCACGGTCTGCGTCTGCATTTCGCCCTTGCCGTTCATGTACTTAATGATGTACTGCTGGTTCTTCTCCACATTGAACGTAAGCACATCGTTCATGTCCTGCGTAGCGCCCGTGCTGCGACCACCGTAGAGCTGCTTATCGCCCTTGAATACATCGAGATTGGTAGCCACGCGGTCGCCTGAAGCCTCGGCGTGGTCCTTGTCCTTGAACACCATCACGCGCAGAGCCACGTGGCTGCCGTCGGCAGGCATGGCAGAGAGCTGCGCACGGTAGAGGCTGGTGTAGCGGTCGGTGACGTTCTCGGCGTGAACGTAGCGTATGTCTTCATCCCAAACCAACGGGAAGTAAAAGCCTGTGGGCTTGAACGAAGCCGCATATATTGCCTTTCTTACGTCCTCCTTTATAGCCTTGCCGGCATCGGTTAGGAACCACGACTGGTCGAGGTCGTCAGAGGGATAGTACTCCGTGAAGCGCCACTGGCCGTCGATCCACACCTCGTTCCAGTTGTGGTTGCCACGGTCGTCGTGCCAAGCCGGAGTGCCAGCCACGCGCGACGGGATGCCTACGGCGCGGAACGCATCGGTAAGCAGGATAGAAAGGCCGGAGCACGAAGCCATGTGCTGGCGCATCGACTCGTAAGGAGCCTGGTCGGGCTTCTCACGCTTCGTATTGTAGTCGACGAGCAGCTCGTCGCGCACGTTCTTGTTCACCGAGTCGATAGCCTCGCGCATCGTCTTGCACGGAGCCACGTACTTCTTGAAGCGTTCGTAGAAGTCCTTGCGCCAACTTTCGCGGTTCTCGTTCAGATTAGCGTAAGCCACCACGTCGTTCAGGAACACGCTGTCGGGCACCTCCTTAGCCCACGGAAACTCGGCGCGAGCCTTGTAGGCGTACTGCACATTCTCCAAGAGGAAGTCTGCAGAGAGCGACTTTGCGTCGCGCTCCGGCATATACGAAATAAGGAATGCCACGGCCTTTTTCTGGTCGGCAGGTGCCTCCTTCAATGCTTTTGTAAGTTCCTTGGCATTGTCGCCAGCTACATTCATCGTTTGGTCAATCAACGCATGATACTCTTTCGGCACGCCGGCATATCTGCCACTGCTACAGGCAGACAGGCCGAACGCCAAAAGCACAAGTACACTTTTTATATTCATAATACCCAATTCTTTATTACATTATATTATTATCGGCATCTGCTTATGCGCAGATGCCGATGCTTAGTAAGCACTACCCTGCATCATGCGTGCGAAGAAGTCGAAGTTGGCCTTCACAATCTTCTTGCCCTCCTCCTCACCGCCGAAGCAGTTGATACGCGCCTCGGGCAGCATATCGTGCTCGTGGAGGTAGCGGAGCATGTCGCCCGGCAGCATGAAGATGTTGCCAAAGGTGTTCGCCTTGGCATACTCGGCATCGTAGAGCGGGTTGCGTGGGTCGCAGATGAGTCGCGCCACGTTGGGGAAGTAGACCACGTTGAAGTCCGACTCGCGCACAAAGACGGTGAAGTCCATCTCCTCCTGTGGCAGCGTGAGCTGCGACACAGTCTTCTTCGGAAGTCCTACACGGTCGGTGAGGAACAGGCGCAGCATGTCGGCATTGTTGAAGTAGAACAACGGCGAGCCGCTGTTCTCCTCGATGAGCTTGCGACGGTTGTCGAGGCAGAGCGTCGTGTTATGCTTGCGTGCCTTCTTCTCGGCGTCGAACGCCTCGGTATTGTTCGACCAAGAGCCCTGCGAGCCGATGTAGAATTCGCCACCGTACTCCACGAAGAACGCCATTGCCGACTTGCTGTCGTAACACTCCGGCTGCGGATGGCTCAAACCGTGGTCGCTGAGCGTGAACTTCTCGCCACGCAGCGACTCGAACGTCATGCTCTCGCCCTTCACGGCATCGGTGATGAGATAGAAATCGAACGGCAGATAACGCTGCGAAGCAATCTTGTCGGCAGCCTCAGCATTGCCGTTGTTGCGCACGATGCGTGCCAGCCAGTCCTGCGGGCGCATAGCGAGCGGTTGCAGGCGGTTCTCGAACATGGCGATGCTCTCAGCCACGTTCACGGCGATGGGCGGCGGACAGTTGAGCGAGAACGAGAGACGCTGCGCCTGCTGGCGTATGAGCATCGGCGCATTCTCGTTGCACGAAGCGTAGCAAGCGAAGTACGACCACTTCATAAGGTCGAGCTGCGCGTAGAAGTTCTGCGCAAACTCAGCCTTTGTAAAGAACTCTTTCAACTCCTCGTTCACGGGCATATCCTCGAAGCGTTTGTCCATGAGCGAGCACGCTGTGCGTGCAGCAGCTTCAAGAGCCGGCGTGTCGGGCGACACCACAGCCGACGGCTCGGTGCGCGTCATGAGCAGCCAGATGAGGAAGCGTATGTCCTCTACGTTCGGCTCGTTGCGATAGTAGTTCTGCATGTCTACATCGTAGAAAGGCAGCTGACGACCATACAACTCCTGGAAGCTATCGGTGAGCGCGTTCCAGATGCCGAGATCGGAAATCATATCCTCATAATACATCGTGAGCACGATAGCAAGCTCACGCAGGTTGTCACCTTTAAATTCTTCAATGTTCAGTTTCTCCATCAGCTCTGCCAGATCTGAAGCAAAGCGTGCGTATGCAGCATCGGTCGTTCCCTTGAGGTAAAGCGGGTGACGACGCGCGATGTCCATTGCCGGAATGCGGATTTTTGTCATATCTTTTGGTTTTTATGGTTATTATTTTAGCAGCGTTTAAGCCGAACTAAGCCTCTTTAAGCCTTTCTAAGCCTTAATAACTAAGCCGAACTAAGCCTTAGCCAACCCTTTTTACTCTTTTACTTTTTTACTCTTTTACTTTTATCCGAACAGCTCCCTCAGCACCGCGAGCGACTTCATCTCGGGAAAGTCGGGCTGGTGCAGGCGGTAATAGGCAAGCACTACGTCGACACAACGGTTGCGCTCCTCGCGTGTGAGGCGCAGCAAGCGCATCGTGGCGTAGCTCAGACGTAGCAGCAAACCAATCTTCTCAGCCTCGTGAGGAGGTAGAAAGTCGGTATGAGGAGGTGCCACAGACACAAAACAACCCTCGCGCATATCGAAACAGCAACCGCTGGTGGCATCCTCCACGTTAGGATAGAAGCCTAAGAAGCGCGTGAGGTGCAACATATATATAATGTGGAAATTGGCGAAACTGCCGTCACAGGCATCCAACCACCGCACACTATGCTCCATGAAGGCATACAGGGCAGGGTCGGCTTGCTCAGAGCGCGTGACGTAAATGGTGAACTCAGCCGCAAACAGGGCTATCGACAGCTTAGCCATATCGAAGGGCAACGAGCGAAACGGGAAAGCCACCGCAGCCGAGCGCAACTTATGCAAGCGCTGCGTAGCACGGTAGTCGAACTCGATGTCGAGGATGGTAAGCGGTTGGAAGTACTGCTTCTTTATGCCCGCACGCCCCTGACGCGGTATGCGCTGTATGAAAGAGAGACGACCACGCCCTTCGGTGTACATATCCACAATCATTTGCGACTCGCCGTATTTCAATGAGTTAAGCACTATTGCGCGCGTTTTTTCCAGCATTTTTTGATTGTTTTGGTCTATTTAAGGGCAAAATTAATGAAAAAAGCACTATTTAAAGAAAAAAGAACAAAGAAAATTTGGTGGGTTTAAAATAAAGCAGTACCTTTGCATCCGCAAAAATGCAAGTAGTGTTGGTCCCTTCGTCTATCGGTTAGGACGAGAGATTTTCATTCTCTAAAGAGGAGTTCGACTCTCCTAGGGACTACAATAAAAAAAATAAAAACTGAAAAAACAAGATGGCAAACCACAAATCATCACTTAAGAGAATCCGTCAGGACAAGGTTAAGGCTTTGCACAACAGATACTACGCAAAGACTATGCGTAATGCAGTTCGCAAGCTGCGCGCAATGACGGACAAGGAAGAGGCAGTAAAGCTCTATCCTTCTGTTCAGAAAATGCTGGACAAGTTGGCAAAGACTAACATTATCCACAAGAACAAAGCTGCAAACTTGAAGTCAAGTTTGTGTCTGCATATCAGCAAGCTCGGCTAAGAGCGTGTTGACAGAACCCCATACTAAGGTCATACTTCAAACGAAGTGTGACCTTTTTTTTGTTTGCGCATTTTTAAGCCTTAATATTTCCGTAAGTCACGGAAAATTAGTACTTTTGTAGTCCAAACATAGATAATCGAAAATGGCAGAAATACAAAACACCGAGAACAACTACTCGGCAAGTAACATACAAGTTCTGGAAGGACTTGAGGCCGTGCGCAAGCGCCCGGCAATGTACATCGGCGACATCAGCGAAAAGGGTCTGCATCACCTCGTGAACGAGACCGTTGACAACTCTATTGACGAGGCAATGGCAGGCTATTGCACTGACATCGAGGTGACAATCAACGAAGACGAATCGATCACCGTTCAGGACAACGGTCGAGGCATCCCAGTAGACATGCACGCCAAGCTGCACAAGTCGGCTCTGGAGGTCGTAATGACAGTGCTCCACGCCGGCGGTAAGTTCGACAAGGGTTCATACAAGGTCAGCGGTGGTCTGCACGGTGTGGGTGTGAGCTGCGTCAACGCACTCTCGACACGCATGAAGTCGCAGGTGTTCCGCGACGGAAAGATATACCAGCAGGAGTACGAGAAGGGCAAGCCGCTCTACCCCGTGAAGGTAGTAGGCGAGACCGACAAGCGCGGTACACGCCAGCAGTTCTGGCCCGACCCCACCGTATTCACCACAACCCACTACCAGTGGGACATCATAGCACGCCGTATGCGCGAGCTTGCGTTCCTCAACGCCGGCATCCGCATCACTCTGCGCGACATGCGCCCCAACGAAGAGGGCAAGACACGCGAAGAGGTGTTCCACGCTAAGGACGGACTTAAGGAGTTCGTGCGCTACGTAGACCGCCACCGCACACACCTCTTCGACGACGTAATCTATCTGAAGACAGAGAAGCAGGGCATACCTATCGAAGTGGCAGTGATGTACAACACCGACTACTCGGAGAACATCCACTCGTACGTAAACAACATCAACACCATAGAGGGCGGTACACACCTCACCGGTTTCCGCGCAGCCCTCACACGCACCCTGAAGACTTACGCCGACAACGACCCTGCTATCTCGAAGCAGATTGAGAAGGCGAAGATAGAAATCGCAGGCGAAGACTTCCGCGAAGGTCTCACAGCCGTAATCTCGATCAAGGTGGCAGAGCCACAATTCGAGGGTCAGACAAAGACCAAGCTCGGCAATAGCGAGGTGGCAGGTGCCGTGCAGCAGGCTGTAGGCGAGGCTCTCACCAACTATCTTGAGGAGAACCCGAAGGAGGCGAAGATGATATGCGACAAGGTTATCCTCGCAGCAACAGCGCGTATCGCAGCACGCAAGGCTCGCGAGAGCGTACAGCGCAAGAACCCGATGACCGGCGGCGGACTCCCCGGCAAGCTCGCCGACTGCTCTAACCGCGACCCGAAGAAGTGCGAGATATTCCTCGTCGAGGGTGACTCTGCGGGCGGCTCGGCAAAGCAGGGACGCGACCGCTACACACAGGCAATCCTGCCGTTGCGCGGTAAGATCCTGAACGTGGAGAAGGTGATGTGGCATAAGGTATTCGAGTCGGAGTCGGTGATGAACATCATCCAGAGCATCGGCGTACGCTTCGGTGTAGAGGGTGAGGACGACAAGGAAGCAAACATCGACAAGCTCCGCTACGACAAGATTATCATCATGACCGATGCCGATGTCGATGGCTCACACATCGACACGCTCATCATGACACTCTTCTACCGCTTCATGCCGAAGGTTATCCAGGAGGGCCACCTCTACATCGCCAATCCACCGCTCTACCTCTGCACCTACAAGAACAAGGTGAAGGAGTACTGCTACACAGATCAGCAGCGCCAGGCATTCCTCGACAAGTACGCAGGTGGCGTAGACGACGGCAAGTCGATACACACACAGCGTTACAAGGGTCTCGGTGAGATGAACGCAGAGCAGCTTTGGGAGACAACCATGGACCCGAAGACACGTTTGCTGCGCCAGGTGACTATCGAGAACGCTGCTGAGGCAGACGAGATCTTCTCAATGCTCATGGGCGACGACGTAGAACCACGCCGTAAGTTCATCGAAGAGCACGCAACATACGCTAACATTGACGCATAAACATACAAAGGCTTGTACCAAGATGACACAAATCGGGTACAAGCCTTTTTGCATTTGTATAAAAGCCAACTCAAGAATGCTTCGCCTAATACATATCCTCATACTCTTTGCCGCATCGCTTGCCACCGCCACGGCTGGCGACTTCGGTTGTCGTTGGATGTCGCACCCTGCGCCCGACGACACATCGCACGTGTGGTTTCGCCGCACGCTTGTGACAGAAGAGCAGGATATGCCACGCACAGCATACATACACGTCGCCACGACGGGGCGGTTCGTGCTCTACGTGAACGGGCGCAACGTGTCGACAGCCCTCTTCACACCCGACCGCACACCGAACGACACCACTGTCATGGCTATCAGCTACGACGTGCGCCATTTTCTGCGCCCCGATAGCAACACCATCGCCCTACTCTACTGCCCTTCAACACGCACACGCCGACAAGTGAGCGTCAGCTTCTACGGCATCGCTGCCGACAGTTCGCACTTCGCAACGAACGATACCGACGGCTGGCTTTGTCGACATGCCGACACTTGGCAGACGCACGACGGCGGCGAAGCAATGAACCGCAACACCTACCCCTATCGTTGGACAGACACAGATCAGCCATTAGCACTGTGGCAGGCAGTAGAGCAAATCTCAACATCTCAACACCTCAACCTTTCAACACCTCACCATCACAACACAACACCACCTCAACACCACAACACAACACCACCTCAACACCACAACACAACACCACCTCAACATAACACCACCTCAACCCCTATATCCGCCGAGGACATCTGTGGCTACTCGCCCGTGCGCATCAATCCACTCGTTGACAACGCTGCCCACATGCGCCGCATCTACACCCCACTCTTCACCGAACAGAGTGCCGACACACTCATAGTGCACCTCGTGCCCAACGAGCGCCACCTCATCCGCGTAACCCTACGTGGCTGTCGGCGTGGCGAGCGCATCAGCATCGGCAACCTTCACTACGTCTGTACGGGCGAGATAGATGAGCAAGCATTCGCACGCTTCACGCCCACCAGCTCCAACACAATCATTATCACCGGCGACAGCCATTTTCGGAGCGAGCAAGTGCAGGAGGTAGAAAGCATCTGTTTGTGAAGAAGCGCCACGATACGTATTCATAGCAGCTAAGGAAACGCCCCGATATGGGGCAATCGCTTTTTAATAAAACATAATTTTCCATATATAATAATGTGTATATAGAAAAATATGCTTACTTTTGCGCCCAAATTAAAGAACAATATAGAAAATGCAAGAAAACTTAGTTATCGTCGAGAGCCCCGCAAAGGCTAAGACAATTGAGAAATTCTTGGGCGACGACTTCAAGGTGATGTCGTCATACGGTCATATCCGCGACCTTAAGAAGAAAGAACTCAGCATAGACAAAGACACGCTGCAGCCAGCTTACGTCATACCGAAGGACAAGGAGGAACTTGTGAAACGCCTCCGCGAGAATGCAAAGAAAGCCGACAAGGTATGGCTCGCATCCGATGAGGACCGCGAAGGAGAAGCCATCTCATGGCACCTTTGCGAAGTGCTCGGACTGGACGAAGCGTCTACGAACCGCATCGTATTCCACGAAATTACAAAACCGGCAATTCTCGCAGCTATCGAGAATCCACGCCATTTGGACATGAACCTCGTTAATGCGCAGCAGGCACGCCGCGTATTGGACCGCATCGTGGGCTTCAAACTCTCGCCCGTGTTGTGGCGCAAGGTGAAGCCGGCACTCTCAGCAGGCCGTGTGCAGTCGGTAGCCGTGCGTCTCATCGTAGAGCGCGAACGCGAGATACAGCAGTTCAAGAGCGAACCCTACTACCGCATCAACGCCATCTTCGCCATCACAAACGCCGACGGATCGCAGTCGGAGGTGAAGACAGAACTCGACAAGCGTTTCTCAACACACGAGGAGGCAATCGCATTCTTGGAGAAGTGTAAGGACGCAGAGTTCAGCGTAGCCAATGTGACGAAGAAACCACTGAAGCGTATGCCTGCTCCGCCGTTCACAACCTCTACGCTGCAGCAGGAAGCAGCCCGCAAGCTCGGCTTCTCAGTGTCGCAGACCATGATGGTGGCGCAGCGTCTGTACGAAAGCGGTCTCATCACATACATGCGTACTGACAGCGTGAACCTCTCCAACCTGTGCAGCGGTGCAGCGAAGGAGGAGATAATAAAACTCTACGGCGAAGAATACAGCTCGCCACGCAACTTCCACACTCACTCGAAGGGAGCGCAGGAGGCTCACGAGGCAATCCGCCCGACATACATGGCGAACACCACCATCGAGGGAACAGCGCAGGAGCGCCGACTCTACGACCTCATCTGGAAGCGCACTGCTGCAAGCCAGATGGCAGAGGCACAGATTGAGAAGACTACTGTGAGCATCGCTTCGTCAAAGTTCGACGAGCGCTTCATCGCTAACGGTGAAGTAGTGAAGTTCGACGGTTTCATCAAGGTATATCGCGAGTCGACCGACGACGACGCTGACCAGCAGGACGAGTTCGCTCACAACCTACCGCCTATCAAGGAGGGCGACGTGCTCACACGCCGCGAAATTTCGTCAACAGAACGCTACTCGCAGGGCCCCACACGCTACACCGAAGCAAGCCTCGTACACAAGCTGGAGGAATTGGGCATAGGTCGTCCGTCAACATACGCACCGACAATCTCTACCATTCAGCAGCGCGAATACGTCATCAAGGGCGACAAGAAGGGCGAGGAGCGTCCGTACGTCATCGACACCCTGCGCGGCATCAAGATAACACCGACACGCAAGATGGAGCTGACTGGCAATGAAAAGGGCAAGTTGCTACCTACCGACATAGGCATCGTAGTGAACGACTTCCTCATGGAGAACTTCCCTGCTATCATGGACTACAACTTCACAGCAAAGGTGGAGCAGCAGTTCGACCAGATTGCCGACGGCAAGGAGGAGTGGACAGACATGATGAAGAACTTCGACCAGGAGTTTGAGCCCACCGTAGACAAGGTGATGAACGCCCGCTCGGAGCACAAGGCTGGCGAACGTCAGTTGGGCACCGACCCCGTAAGCGGACACCCGGTGTTCGTAAAGATTGGCCGCTACGGTCCGGTGGTGCAGATAGGCACAGCCGACGACGACGAGAAGCCACGCTTCGCGCAGATGCCTGCCGACAAGAGCATGGAGACCATCACGCTGGAGGAGGCACTCGAACTGTTCAAGCTGCCACGCACCATCGGCGAATACGAGGGCAAGACCGTCACCATAGGCGCAGGACGCTTCGGTCCGTACGTGCTGCACAACAAGAAGTACGTATCGCTGCCTAAGGACGAGGACCCGATGACCGTAACACTCGACACAGCTATCAGCCTCATCGAGGAGAAGCGCAAGGCAGAGGAGCAGCGCCACCTGAAGAAGTTCGACGAAGACCCGAAGCTCGAAGTGCTCAACGGCCGCTACGGCCCGTACATAGCCTACGACGGAGCCAACTACCGCATACCGCGCGACTTGCACGAGAAGGCAGCCGAACTGACCTACGAGCAGTGCATGGACATCATCAAGAACCCACCGGCACCGAAGAAGCGCACCACAGTCAAGAAGAAATAATGACAAGAATAATCCTCATCGGCTATATGGGAGCCGGCAAGACAACCATCGGCAAGGCTCTCGCACAGGAACTCGGCGTGCCGTTCTACGACCTCGACTGGTACATAGAAACACGTATGCGCCGCACCATAAAGCAGATATTCGACGAGAAAGGCGAGGAAGGATTTCGCCGCATCGAGCACAACATGCTGCACGAAGTGGCGGAGTTCGAGAACGTAGTCGTCTCATGCGGTGGCGGCACACCCTGCTTCTACGACAACATCGACTACATGAACTCGCAGGCGCAGGTGGTGTACCTGAAGGCATCGCCCGAAGTGCTCTACGAGCATCTGCAGATGGGACGCCGCGTGCGCCCGCTGCTGCTCGGCAAGTCGCCCGACGAGGTGAGGACGTTCATCGTGGAGCAACTCGCACAGCGCGAGGCGTTCTACTCAAAAGCTAATTATACATTAAACGTCGACTTGCTCGACAACTTCACGAAAATACAAACAACAATAGAAAACCTGAGAAAAATACTCGAGAGATGAAGAAATGGACCATTGATGATTCACGCGAACTCTACAACATTAACGGTTGGGGCACATCCTACTTCGGTGTGAACGACAAGGGCGATATGTACGTAACACCCTGCAAGGACAACGTACAGATCGACCTGCGCGATGTGATGGACGAACTGCAGCTGCGCGACGTGACACCGCCAGTGCTGCTGCGCTTTCCAGACATTCTCGACAACCGCATCGAGAAGACTTCGAGCTGCTTCAAGAAGGCGGCTGAGGAGTACGACTATAAGGGCGAGAACTTCATCGTCTACCCTATCAAGGTGAACCAAATGCAGCCCGTCGTAGAGGAGATTATCTCGCACGGACGCAAGTTCAACCTCGGACTGGAGTGTGGCTCAAAGCCAGAGCTGCACGCCGTAATCGCTGTGCAGTGTCAGAGCGACTCCATCATCGTCTGCAACGGCTACAAGGACCAGAGCTACATCGAGCTGGCGCTGCTCGCGCAGAAGATGGGCAAACGCATCTTCATCGTCGTTGAGAAGATGAACGAGATAGGCCTCATCGCCACTGCCGCAAAGAAACTCGGCGTACGTCCAAACATCGGCATACGCATCAAGTTGGCTTCATCAGGTTCGGGCAAGTGGCAGGAGAGCGGCGGCGACGCATCGAAGTTCGGTCTGCGCTCGTCGGAGCTGCTGCAAGCACTGCAGATACTCGACGAGAAGGGCTTGCACGACTGCGTGCGACTCATCCACTTCCACATCGGCTCGCAGATAACAAAGATACGACGCATACAGACCGCCCTGCGCGAGGCTGCCAACTTCTACGTACAGCTGCACAAGTTAGGCTACAACATCGACTTCGTCGACTGCGGTGGCGGACTCGGTGTCGACTACGACGGCACACGCTCGTCGAGCTCAGAGAGTTCGGTGAACTACTCTATCCAGGAGTACGTGAACGACTGCGTGTACACCTTCGTCGACGCATCGGACAAGAACGAGATACCGCACCCGAACCTCATCACCGAAAGCGGACGCTCACTGTCGGCTCACCACTCGGTGCTCATCATCGACGTGCTTGAGACCACATCGCTGCCACAGATGCGCGAGGAGTTTGAGCCTACAGACAGCGACCACCAGCTCGTGAAGGACCTCTACGAGATATGGGACAACCTCAGTCCGCGCACGATGCTCGAGAACTGGCACGATGCCGAGCAGATACGCGAAGAAGCACTCGACCTCTTCTCGCATGGCATCGTCGACCTGCGTACCCGCGCCGAGATCGAGAGCATGTACTGGAGCATCTGCCGCGAGGTGAACAGCATGGCGAAGACGATGAAGCACATGCCCGACGAGCTACGCGGACTCGACAAGATGCTTGCCGACAAGTACTTCTGCAACTTTTCACTCTTCCAGTCGCTGCCCGACGCATGGGCAATCGACCAGCTCTTCCCTATCGTGCCCATTCAGCGTCTCGACGAGCGCCCTACGCGCAACGCCACGCTGCAGGACATAACCTGCGACTCGGACGGCAAGATAGCCAACTTCGTGACCAACCGACAGGCATCGCACGTGCTGCCCGTACACTCGATAAAGAAGAACGAGGAGTACTACTTAGGCGTGTTCCTTGTGGGCGCATACCAGGAGATATTGGGCGACATGCACAACCTCTTCGGCGACACCAACGCCGTACACATCTCGGTGAAGGACGACACGTACCACATCGACCAAATCTTCGACGGCGAGACCGTAGAGGAGGTGCTCGACTACGTGCAGTACAACCCGAAGAAGCTCGTGCGCCAGCTCGAGATATGGGTGACGAAGAGCGTCAAGGCGGGCAAGATCTCGCTCGAAGAAGGCAAGGAGTTCCTCAGCAACTATCGCTCAGGTCTCTACGGCTACACTTATCTGGAGTAGAAAAAACAAATAGCACAAATATATGGACAGAACAGAATGTAAAGAACAATTGTCTCCTGTGTTGTTTTGGGATGTAGATATATCACAAACCGACATGGACAAGTACCCTTCGTTCTTTGTACAAAGAGTGTTGGAATACGGTAAATGGAGCGATTGGAACATATTGGTAAACTACTACGGAAAAGAAAAGATCGTAAATATCTGTATGAATTTACGGTCTTTAGACCCCGTCTGCCTATCCTATATTTGTGCTATTTCAAATACTAAAAAGGAGGACTATAGATGTTATCGTATTGCACAGTCGAACCCAACACACTGGAACTCTTAAAAGCGTTAATGCAAGAACCCGACTTCTCTAAAATGAGATTGGTAGGCGGAACCGCTTTAGCTTTACAGTATGGTCATCGCAAATCAATAGACTTGGACTTCTTTGGAGACTTGGAATGTGAACAGGAAGATACATTTGCAATACTCTCCAAATATGGTAAGGTTGAGACAATCAAAGAAACGAAGACAATCAGAATATATGCCGTTAATGGAATAAAGGTTGACTTCGTGCACTATAGTTGCTATCCGTGGATAGATGCCCCAGTTTCAGAAGACGGCATACGACTGGCTTCTACAAAGGACATCGCAGCAATGAAAATAAACGCCATTGAAGGACGAGGAACACGAAAGGATTTTGTGGATGTTTATTTCCTTCTAAAGCACTACACATTGCCCGAACTCCTTGATTTCTACAAAGACAAATACCCCGATCACAGCTTCTTCAGAGCCCTTATGAGCCTGACTTATTTTGAGGATGCAGAAATGCAACCAATGCCAAAGATGTTGTGCAACGAATCATGGGAAGACATGAAGAAGACAATAATAGAAGAGGTTAGAAAAATATAAAGGCTATAACCATCCGCATCGACCGACGCAGACATACGCATCGACCGACGCAGACATACGTAACGACCGACGCAGACATACGTAACGACCGACGCAGACATACGTAACGACCGACGCGGATGTCTGCGTCGGTCGTTGCGTATCTGTAAGTCTCAAGCACGGGGCACTTATTCACCTAAAGCTGCGAGCGCATCTTCTACAATCTGAGCGTCGAGCAGGCGGTTGTCGGAGAGCAACTGCTCGACGTCGAAACGGTCGTAGAGACCTTTCTTCACGCCGCATACGAGCACTTTCATATCGGAAGTGCCGTAGTAGGCGGCAATGCGCTCGCCGAATCCGCCGTCCTTGCAGCCGTCTTCAAGCGTCACCACAAGCTGATGGTCGGACTTCAGCGCGTCGAGCGTAGCAGCGTCAACGTCGTTAAGGTAGCGCGGGTTGATGAGCGTTGCGTCGATGCCCTTCTCGGCGAGCAGACCGACGACGCTCTCGCCCTTCTGATAGAACGAACCGGCTGCAACTACAGCCACCTTCGAGCCTCTGTGCGCCACCTTGTACTGCGGCTCGCAGGCGTACTCGGCATCAACCCGTTCAGTAGTGTGCACCACTTCGCCCGTCGGAACACGCAGCGCAACGGGCGTCTTCTCCTGCTTTATAGCCCAACGGAGCATGGCGAAATACTCCTCACAGGTAGTGGGCGCAAGATAGACAAGACCGGGGATACTGCAGAGCATCGGTATGTCGAACAGGCAGATGTGCGTGATGTCGTTCATGGAGCGCACGCCGCCGCCCACAACGTTGATGACAGCCGGATTGGCGTTGATGCAGAGGTCCTGCGCTATCTGGTCGTAGGTGCGCTGTATAAAGGTGCTGTATACAGTCCACACGGGATGCAGTCCGCCCTTCGCCATGCCCGATATCATTGCTACAGCCTGCTCCTCGGCTATGCCCATGTCTATATGCTGCGAACCTGCCTCCTTGCGCTTTGCGGCTGTGAATCCACCGGCTGCAGGCGTGCCTGCCGTGACAGCGATGAGCGTCGGGTCGAGCTACATCTCGCGCAGCATCCAATCGCTGAACAGCACGGCGTAGTCCTCCGCAGGCACGACGTCGGGCATAGAGCCGTCGGCATTGCGCACGGGGCGCGAGCCGTCGTCGAGATTGAAGGGCAGTCCCCAGTGCCACGCCTCCTTGTTCTGCACAGCGGGCGCATAGCCGTGACCCTTCTCCGTGTGTATGTGCACCACTGTGGGGCGGTCGGTGTCCTTCACGCTGCGGAACACGTCAATAAGCTTCGCTATGTCGTTGCCCTCCTCAAGATACGTGTACTCGAAGCCCCACGCCTTGAACCAGTTGTGCTCGCACGCTCCGTTGCTCTTGCGCAGCGCACGCAGATTCTTGTATATTCCACCGTGGTTCTCGGCGATAGACATCTCGTTGTCGTTCACCACGATGATGATGCCTGTGCCCAGCTCCGACGCCTCGTCGAGACCCTCGAACGCCTCACCGCCCGAGAGCGAACCGTCGCCGATGACAGCTATGATGTTCTCGTGCGTGCCCTTCACGTCGCGCGCCTTCTGCAGACCGGTGGCAAGACTCACGGATGTGGAGGTATGTCCCACCTCGAAGTTGTCGTACTCGGGGCATTCCGACGGCGACGAGTAGCCTGATATGGCGTTCATATCATCGACATCGCCGAGGAAACCTGCGGCGCGACCTGTAAGCACCTTGTGCGGGTAGCACTGGTGGCTGACGTCGAACACGAACTTGTCCACCGGCGCATCGAACACGTAGTGCAGAGCCACGGTGGCCTCAACGAAGCCGAGGTTCGGACCTACGTGTCCGCCGTGCTTGCTCACGCGGTTGAGCACCGCCCTGCGTGTCTCGTCTGCCACAATGTTAAGCGCCTCTATGTCCAGCCCTTTCAAGTCGGCTGGCGACTTTATCTTCTCTATGTACATGCTTGTTTTATTTTTTATGTTTTACGTTTTTCAGATTGTAAAGTTACGCATAATGTTCCGTACGGCGCATACCGCCAATACGGCAGAACTTACCAATATTGCGTTTATTCAACCCGACATGCGTTTCCCTCAACGACAAAGAACTCGTTTCTAGAGAACAACAAAGGGCAATATCAAGTCATCATGTAACGATGTCTTGATATTGCCCTTAGTAGTGTTTGTACACGTAGTGTTATGTTTTTTGCTGCCCTTAAAGCAGTGCCTCTGTTCAGCTCTATTAGAACGTTATGGTGCGCACAACGCCCTCATCAGCCTTCTGCTTCACCACTTCGCGCTCGTCGGTCAGACGGCGGCGCAACTCCTTCACTTGCTGCTGTGTGCGCTTGTATGTCGGAGTGTTCTCGATAGCCAGGATAACCTCTTCGTTGTCGAGGTCGTCAGACTGGAAGCGGAAGATGTGCGGACGACGCTTCACAACGAACTTGCCGTTGCCGTCGGGGTAGTACATACCCATACGTATGCCTTTCTGTATCTCTTCCTCTGTTGCCTTCTCGTCCTTCTCCTGCACAATCTTCTTGATGTGCGAGTCCATGCCGTCAACGTCTCTGATACCGAAGCCGGTAGCGAGGATGGTCACCTTCACCTTATTGCCGAGGTCGGGGTCGAGTCCGATACCCCACTTTATCTCGAAGTCTGAACCGAACTGCTCCATGAAGTCGTTCACCTCGTTCATCTCCTCCATCATCAAACCGCCTGCTGCAGGGTTGTCCTTGTTGCTGTCCTTCGAGAAGTTGATGCTAAGAAGAATCTTCTTCGAGTTGAATATATCGTTGTCGTTGAGCAGTGGCGAGTTGAGTGCGTCCTGTATGGCCTGCTTAACACGTCCTTCGCCCTCGCCGTAACCTGTAGACATGATTGCCACGCCACCGTCCTTTAGCACCGTCTTCACATCGTTGAAATCGAGGTTGATGAGTCCGTGGTTGGTGATAATCTCAGCGATTGACTTCGCTGCCACGCTAAGCGTGTCGTCAGCCTTTCCGAATGCATCGAGCACGGTGAGCTCTGGATAGATCTTGCGCAGACGCTCGTTGTTGATAACGAGAAGTGCATCGACGTGCTTCGCCATCTCCTCCACGCCGTCGAGAGCCTGGTTGATTTTCTTCTTTCCCTCGAAGCGGAACGGGATGGTTACGATACCTACGGTGAGGATGTCGAGTTCTTTCGACACACGTGCGATTACTGGCGCAGCACCCGTACCTGTTCCACCACCCATTCCGGCGGTGATAAAGGTCATCTTCGTGCCATCGCTAAGCATTGCTGTGATGTCGTTGATGCTCTCCTCGGCTGCTTGGCGTGCCTTTTCAGGCTTATTGCCTGCACCCAGGCCCTCCTTGCCGAGCTGCAACTTCATAGGCACTGGCGAGTCGTTGAGTGCCTGAATATCGGTGTTGCTGACTACGAACGACACATCGTGTATGCCCTCGCGGTACATGTGGTTGACAGCGTTGCCGCCACCTCCACCGACACCGATTACTTTAATGATTGTATTCTCTTTTTCTGGTGCACCGAAGTCCACCATTGGATTGATATTGTCTGACATAGTAATAATCGTATTAATGGTTATTCATTGACATCGGGCTCAACGAGCGAGCGTCCGAACTTCTTGAGCGAGCCAAACCAGCGGCTTATCTTTGTGTCCTTCGGACGTTCTGGCTCCTTCTCGTCCTCCTCTTTTTCCTCATCCTCTACGACTGCTGTTGTGGCAGTAGTAGCGGTCTGTGTAGCGACAGGTGCAGGTGCAGGTCCGGTGGTTGTGACCTGACTGGCTACTGATGTACCAGTAGTAGCATTCGGATCGAGCGTTATGGTGGTATGCTCGCCGTTCTCATCCTCTTCGCCGAAGAGTGTGTCGCTGATTGCGCGTCCGGCGCAGTTCATGTCGCCCTTTGCGAGCAAGCCGAGGATGGTGTTTGTTGTGCCGTCTTCAGCAAGGATAACGTCTGAGTCTTTCTTGTTGATATTAAGTGTGGTGGTCTTTGCGATACGCACCTTGTCAACCTTGTCCATGCCGAACACTTCACGGAAGAGCTTCTCGATGTTCTTCATATTGCTACCACCACCCGTGAGCACGATTCCGCCGAGCAACTTGTCGGTGAGTTCGTTCGGGATGAGATACTTCACATTCTCTACTATCTCGAGTATGCGTGCCTCCACCACTTCTATGAACAGACGGCTCGACACTGTTCTACCGTCGCCGATGGGCAGTGTGGCGTTGACATCGATATCTTCTTCGTTGGTCATAGCCGAAGAGTACTTCAACTTCATTGCCTCTGCGTTAGCCTCATCCATCTGCAACGACTCAAGGTCTTTTGTGATGTTCGAGCTACCGAGTGGCAGCACGGCGATGTTGCGCAGCTTGTCGCGGTAGTAGACCGATACGGTTGTGGTCTCGGCACCAAGGTCGACGAGCACGCAGCCTGCGCGCTTCTCTGCTTCGGTGAGCACGCTATCAGCCATTGCGAGCGGCGCGAGATACATCTCTGCCACCTTAATGCCAGCGTTGTCAAGACTCTTGTTGATGTTGCGATAGAACGAGCGACGCCACAACACATTGAGAAAGTTGCCCTCAAGATGTTCTGCCTGAATGCCGATGGGGTCGTCCTGAAAGAGTGCGCCCACCTTGTATTCCTCGGTTATGGCATCCAGAATTTCGTAGTCGGGATATACCATGCTGCGATTGGTGTCCATGAGTTCGTTCACCATCTCTTGCGACACGATTGTGTCCTGTGGCAATTCCTTTATTACGGGGTTCTTCACGCTATGTATGCTCTGACCTCCGATGCCTACATACACCTGCGCTATTTCTGTTTTAAGAGTGTTCTTTAGTTTGTTTACTATATTGCTCAGTCCCTGTGCGGTACGTTCAATATTATATGCTACGCCCTTGCGTATATACTGGGTGGAGTCTTCTTTTGCGACAGCAAGAATAGAAATGCTGCCATCGGGGTTTTTTCTTCCGGCAATTCCGGTCATCTTAGACGACCCGAGCTCAATAGCTACTATTAAATCCTTTGCCATACGTTTATCTTGTTGAGTGTTATATTATCGTTTGTTACTTGATTTCTTCTTTTGTGGTTTATCGTCTTTCGACTTCTTATCTGACTTAGCCGACTTCTTATCAGTCTTGTCAGATTTCTTTTCTGTCTTGTCTGACTTCTTTTCTGCCTTAGCCGGTTTCTTCTCTACTTCTTTAGTCGCAGGTTTCGTGGTTTCCTTCTTACCCTGCGTCGGTTCGGTAGTAGACTGCGTCGGTGTAGCGTTAGGTTGTGCCTGTTCGGCGGTGGGTTGTGCCTGTTCGGCGGTTTGTTGCACAGCAACAGGCATCGCTACTGGTGCTACGTATGCATGTTTCGACGACTTCTTTCGACAGATGATTTGGTTGTCGAACTCGATGTCGATGTACGAGTATTTGTTCCATCCCACAGTAGAGAGTCCGTACTTATAGAACTTCGATAGGCGTGTCATCTTCACATCCATAAACTTCTTTATTGCAGCGAAACGCTCTGTGCGATTCTTGCAGTCGGGCAGTCTGCCAATGTGCACGATGTGGTCGCCGATGCGTGGCACAATCTCGATGCCGTAGTTGGGTAGTACATTGATTTGCTCAATGAGGTTTTTCCACATTTCGTTTGCCATAATCACTCTGCCTAAGGGCGAGAGATAGTTGGTAGCATACCAGCGATTGATGTTACCCGTGGCTATGATTAAATCGCTGGTGTAGTGGGTTGTCGGCATCACGCAGTCGTTATCGTCTACATAGTAGTCGTCGCCGTTTTCGGCTTTTATCCTTATCACAGGCATACGCTGCGTGACGCTGATATATACGTGTCCGCCTTCTGTCTTATAACAATTGGCGGTTTGCACGAATGGGCTTTTGCTGAGCATCTCCTCAATGTGGCGTGTGTCTATCTTGCATATTTCTTTGCCTATTGGGTAGATGCCGTTCTTCTGTAGTCTGTCCTTTATTATCTTCGCATCGATAAATCCGCTTGTTACGTTGTCGGCGATGTCGATGCTCACCTTATTGCACGGGGTGTGGTTTCCGCCTTTCTTATCGAAAGAGCAGAAGGCAACGAGCAGGTAAACGGCTATCAGCACATCACTTACAACGAAGAAGATTTTGCTACGGGACAGTTTCACTTCTTATTCTCTATTATCTTAGTTATTTGTGGCATATAGTTGTCGAGATCGCCGGCTCCGAGTATCACGAGCACGTCGAAGTCGCGCTTGCTTACGAGGTCGAGCACATCGTCTTTGCGTATGATGCTCTTCTCCATCCCTGGGCGCAGGTTGTCGTAGATGAGCTGCGACGTTACGCCTTCGATAGGTTGCTCGCGTGCGGGGTAAATCTCGGTGAGTATCACCTCGTCGAGCTGACTAAGTGCGTCAGCGAAGTCGCGATAGAAGTCGCGTGTGCGAGTGTAGAGGTGTGGCTGGAATATCGCTGTGATATGTCGTCCGCGATACAGCTCGCGTATGCTCTTTGCGCTTTGGTATATCTCCTTCGGATGGTGTGCGTAGTCGGAGAGCAACACATGTCGGCTGTCGTTTATCTTAAAGTCGAAGCGACGGTCTACGCCATGGTATGTCTTCATACCATACTTAAGTTCTTCTGCGTTGCATCCAGCGAGCTGTGCCATCGCCATAGCTGCGATACCGTTGTCGATGTTGATTGGCACGGGTTGTCCGAGCTTCACTCCCTTCACGTTCTCTATTGGCGAGATGAAGTCGAAGGTGATTGTTCCGTTGTCGATGACGATATTCTCGGCATGGAAGTCGCCCTCATGGCGGCTATAGTCGTACACCTTCACACCTTCCTGCACCGCCTGTTTCATCTCCAAGTCGCGATGTATGATGAGTGCGCCGCCTGGCTGAATGAGTGTTGTATAGTGGCGGAAGCTCTCAAGGTATGCTTCTTTTGTGCCGTAGATGTCGAGGTGGTCAGGGTCGGTTGCCGTGATGACACTCATCCACGGGCGAAGCCAATGGAAAGAGCGGTCGAACTCGTCGGCTTCTATCACTACATAGTCGCTTTCGTCCGAGATTATGTAGTTGGAACCGTAGTTCTTCGATATACCTCCGAGGAATGCGTTGCAGTCGATATGACTCTGGTGCATGATGTGTGCACACATGGTTGATGTTGATGTCTTGCCGTGTGTGCCAGCCACGCAGAGTCCTTTATGTGTGCGTGTTAGTGTACCGAGCACCTGTGCGCGCTTCTCCACGGTGAAACCATTCTCGCGGAAGTATTGCAACTCCTTATGGTCGGCTGGTATCGCCGGTGTATAGATAACGAGGCACGACTTCGGGTCGCGACAAGCGTGCGGTATCTCGTCTACGTTCTCCGCATAGTGGAGGAGTGCGCCTTCGCGCTCGAGCTGCTTTGTCAGTTCAGATGGTGTCTTGTCGTAGCCTGCCACTACCAAGCCCTTGCGAATGAAATAGCGTGCAATGGCGCTCATGCCGATGCCACCTGCGCCTACGAAATATACGGCTTTAATATCTTTGAGTTCCATTTTTGTCTTTTTACTGTTTATTGGCGAGTTTCAGTACCTCGTCGGCTATTACGTCGGCAGAGTTGTGCTTGCCGAGTTTTTTAATGTTCGCTGTGAGTTGTGCGAGCTGTTCTGCGTCGTTCACGGTATCAATAGCGAGGCGGAGCAGTGTTGCTGGTGCTTCGGCATCCTTCACGTAGAGGGCTGCGTCTTTGTTGACGAGTGCCAAAGCGTTCTTTGTTTGATGATCCTCAGCCACATTTGGCGAAGGCACGAGGATTACGGGTTTGCCTATCAAGCAGAACTCACTGACGGAGCTTGCTCCTGCACGACTTATCACGAGGTCGGCAGCTTTGTAGGCGGCTCCCATGTCGCTGATGAAGTCCATTACCTTCAGCATAGGCAGCGGTTTGTGCGCCTTGAGCTGCGCTGCCACTGCTGCGCTGTAGTACTTGCCTGTTTGCCATACAAACTGCACACCGCTATGCTCTACGAGGTCGAGGTGCTGCAGCACGCTTTCGTTGATGGTGCGAGCTCCGAGACTACCACCTACGAGAAGTATGGTCTTCTTTGCGGGGTCGAGCCCGAGACTAAGCACTGCCTCTTCGCGCGAGATGGTTGTCTCGATGAGGTTCTGGCGCACGGGATTGCCCGTGTTGATTATCTTCTCGGCTGGGAAGAAGCGTTCCATGCCGTCGTATGCCACACATATCTTGCGTGCCTTGGCAGCGAGATGCTTGTTGGTCACACCAGCGTATGAGTTCTGTTCCTGTATAAGTGTCGGGATACCCATGGCACTGGCAGCATCGAGCGTAGCGGCACTGGCGTATCCGCCTACGCCTACCACCACATCGGGGGCGAACTCGCGAATTGTCTTGCGCACCATTCGCTTGCTGCGGAGGAAGTCGAGCGCAACACCGATGTTACGAGGCGACCACAGCGGACGGATAAATCCTCTCACCGGCAGACCTACTATCTCGTAACCTGCGTCTGGCACACGCTGCATCTCCATACGTCCGAGGGCTCCAACGAAGAGTATCTTCGCGTTGGGGCATTTCGACTTTATTGCATTGGCTATCGACACGGCTGGAAAGATGTGTCCACCGGTGCCACCGCCACTAACAATGACTCTTATTTCTTGTTCCATTTACTCACATTTCTTTCAAAATACAAAATTAATAATTTTTTCTGATATTTCAGATTATTACGTTTTTTTCTTACGCTTTTTTTTATTAATACACAGACGTTTGCAACTCATACTCTATGTATGTCTATATTCGATGCGTTGAATGTAGTTTTATATCTCGCAAATGTGGTTTTTACATCTCGCAAAAACAAGAAAATTCCCGTAGCACCGGAACATTGTTCCGGTTGCGCTGGAGGGTTGTTCCCGTAGCACCGGAATAATGTTCCCGCGCTGCGGGAATAATATAGAGTGAATTTAACGTTTTTAGTTGTGTTTATTTACGCTTCTGTTGTGTCAGCTATAATTTCCTGTTTGCGTTGTGCCGAGCGACTGATACTGAGTATGGCACCGATGTACACGCAGTTGATGATGGTCGACGTTCCACCCTTACTAATGAGCGGCAGCGGCTGACCCGTCACGGGTACGATGCCTACCGCAACGCACATGTTGAACAATGCCTGCGTAACGAGCAGCAGGGCGAGTCCCATGGCGAAGAGTGCAGGGAAGTTGTTCTCACACTTGCTGGCAATACGTCCCGTGCGGAACAGCAGAATGATGTAGAGCATGGCTACACCGGCAGCACCTACGATACCCATCTCCTCGATGATGATGGCATAGATAAAGTCGCTGAACGCCTGCGACACGAAGTCGCGCTCCTCGGAGTTGCCTGGACCCTTGCCTGTGATGTTCGAAGAGGCGATGGCTATGTTGGCGTGCGCCACCTGAGCATCCTTGTCGAGATCGATATCCTTCGGTGCTACATCCTTGTGTGCGAGGAACTTATTGATGCGCGACTTCCACGTATCGAAGCGGTGAAACACCTTCTCCACAACGTTCTTGTCTTCCGACTTTCCTTCGACATTAGCGTCATTGACATCATTCGGCTTCGCTACTTGCTCGGTGAGGGTCTGACTCTCGGGCTTCTGCGCCTCATCTTTACCAAAGGTCATCACGGCTCCAACGACGAGTGCTACGCTGAGCACTGCAAAGCCGAGCAGCTTGCCAAGCTGACGCATGGGCACACGCCCAAGCAGCATCATCATGAATATGACGATGCAGAGCAACAAAGCCGTGGACAGGTTCTCAACCATGATAAGCGGCACAATGAAGAAGCACACTGTAAGTATGTACTTGAATGCCATCTTGTCAGCCCCATCCTCAGTCTGCAACGCACTCAATATCTGCGCCGTAGCGAGCACCATGGTGCCCTTGGCTATCTCCGAGGGCTGAAACTGTATGCCTACGATGCTTATCCAGCGTTGTGCTCCATTGGTGGAGGCACCAGCTACAAACACCCACAACAGTGTTATCAGAGAGACGACGAGCATGAATGGCGTTGCCATCTTGAAGTACTTACACTTCACGTTGAGCGTCACTACCATGAAGAATATTCCGACTGCGAGCAGGAAGATATGCTTTATGACAGGAGCCGTGTAGCTGCCTCCCTTATACGTTAGCTGCGCAGAGGCGGAATACACCTCAATGACACTAATAACGCATAGGAAGAAGAACACCATCCATATTCCCTTGTCGCCTTTGAATATGTTGTCTAATGTCTTGTTTATCATTGCTTGTTGTTATTTTATGGTGAGATGGTGTGAAAGGTGGTGAAGTGTTGAGATGGTGTTGTGTTGACATTAGCAATACAAATCTCAACATCTCACCACATCACCATCTCAACCCCTCAACCCCCTATTACAATCCTCTCACCAGTGTCTTGAACTGCTCACCTCTGTCCTCCATATTCTTAAAGAGGTCGAAGCTGGCGCAGCACGGACTGAGCAACACGGTGTCGCCGGGTTCTGCAAGCTCGTAGCAGGCAGCCACACAGTCCTTCATCGAGTGAGTATCGCGTATCTCCACGCCCTGGTTGTCGAAGAAGTTGTGCAGCTTTGTGTTGTCGGCACCGAGGAATACGAGAGCCTTGCACTTCTGCTTCACAAGATCGAGTATCTCGTTGTAGTCGTTGCCTTTGTCCTTGCCACCAATGATGAGGATGGTAGGTGTCTTCATACTCTCAAGCGCATACCAGCAAGCGTCTACATTCGTAGCTTTCGAATCGTTGACATACTGCACTCCGCCCACCTTGCACACCTTCTCTAAGCGGTGTTCTACGCCAGGGAAGTCGCTCAGGCTCTGACGTATCACGTCCTTCTTTATGCCCGTGATGTTGCCAGCGATGCCTGCTGCCAGCGAGTTATATATGTTGTGCTTACCGGTGAGCGACAACTCTTCCTGCTCCATATTGAACGGTGTAGGTCGTTCGATGGTGTACTCGCCGTCCTCCATGTAGCCGATGGAACCCTTCTCCTTCAATTCGGAGAACGGATACTGAATGGCTTTGATGTCGTATTTCTCCAGTTCGCGCTTGATGACGGGGTCATCGTTCCAGTAGATGAACGAGTCCTTGTCGGTCTGGTTCTGTATGATGCGCATCTTCGCGTCCACGTAGTTCTGCATACAGTAGTCGTAGCGGTCGAGGTGGTCGGGCGTGATGTTCAGCAAAATGGCGATATTGGCGTGGAAGTCGTACATGTTATCGAGCTGGAATGAGCTAAGCTCGATAATGTAATATTCGTGCGGATCCTCTGCCACCTGCAAAGCGAGCGAGCGTCCGATGTTGCCGGCGAGTCCTACGTCGTAGCCTGCAGTCTTGAAGATGTGATAGATGAGCGACGTGGTTGTTGTCTTGCCATTAGAGCCGGTGATACATATCATCTTCGAGTGGGTGTAGCGACCCGCAAACTCTATCTCGCTGATGATGTGTATGCCTTTCTCCATAGCCGCCTTCACCATTTGGGCTTCCTTCGGGATACCGGGGCTCTTGATGATTTCGTCGGCAGAGAGTATCTTCTCCTCTGTGTGCTGACGTTCCTCCCACTCGATGGCGTGGTCGTCGAGCAGTTTCTTATATTTGTCTTTGATGGCTGACATGTCGCTAACGAACACGTCGAAGCCTTCTTTCTTTGCCAACACTGCGGCACCGGCTCCACTTTCGCCGGCTCCAAGAATAACTATTCTTTTCATTGTGTCTATCTAATCTTTAACGTTATGATGGTCATCGCTGCAAGGATTATGGTTGTAATCCAGAAGCGCACCGTTATCTTCGACTCATGAAACGCAGTTCGTGGTCGGGTGATGAGATACTTACAGTCGGGGTCGAGCTGCGAAGCCTGTGTGCGGAAGTTGTCGTGGATTGGCGTGCGCTTAAAGATGCGCTGCTTAACGCCATGACGTTTACCGAGTTTGAAGTAGTAGACCTGCAGTATGACGCTTAGGCTCTCCACAAAGAAGATGCCACAGAGTATCGGGAGCATCAGCTCCTTGTGTATGATGATTGCCGTTACGGCGATGATGCCACCGATGGTGAGCGAGCCGGTGTCGCCCATGAACACCTGCGCCGGATAGGCGTTGTACCAAAGGAAGCCTATCAATGCTCCGACAAAGGCACTGAGGAATACTACGAGTTCCTGCGAATCGGGTATGTACATTATGTTCAGATAACCGGCATATTCGATGTGCGAACTGACATAGGCGAGTATGCCCAGTGCCACACCTATTATGGCGGAGTTACCTGCGCACATGCCGTCCATGCCGTCGTTCAGATTGGCTCCGTTGCTCACTGCTGTCACCACTAAGATGGTCATAATGACAAACAGTATCCAGCCGGCTGCCACACGATACTTGCCGAAGATGCTCGTTATGCGCGAGTAGTCGAGGTTATGACTCTTCACGAACGGAATGGTGGTTTTCAGTGACTTATGCGCTTCGCTCTGATGCTTCACCACGAGTTCTTGCCCTTGGCGTTCGTAGACGAGGTTCTCGTTCATCTTCACATCGGGCGATGCCCACAGCACAAGCCCCACGATGAGTCCGATGCCCACCTGTCCCACAATCTTGTAACGACCTTTCAGTCCTTCCTTGTCGTGGCGGAATATCTTTATGAAGTCGTCCATGCCACCCAAGAAGCCGAGCCACAACGTGGTGACAATCATCAGGATGAGGTAGATGTTGCGCAGACGACCGAGCAACAGCACTGGCACGAGGATAGAGACGATGATTATCACACCGCCCATCGACGGCACACCAATCTTCTTTACGCCAAACGGATCGATGCTTGCATCGCGTGCTGTCTCCGTAATCTGCTTACGCTTCAGATACTTGATAAACTTCTCGCCAAACCATGCTGAGACAACGAGCGAGATGATCAGTGCCAACAGCGAGCGGAATGATATGTAGCCCCACATGTGCGAGCCACTAATGCCGTATTCTTCGAGGAAACGGAAAAGATAGTATAACATTTCTAAGTTTTGAATTTTGAACTTTAAAAGCATTCGCGCACCACTTCATGGTCGTCGAAGTGATGCTTCACACCCTTTATCTCCTGGTAATTCTCATGTCCTTTTCCAGCTATGAGTATCACGTCGCCCTTCTTCGCCATCATGCAGGCTGTGCGTATTGCCTCACGACGGTCGGTGATGGCTATCACCTTCTTCATCTGCTGCGCATTGAGTCCGGCGAGCATGTCGTTGATGATATCCTGTGGCTCCTCGAAGCGTGGGTTGTCGCTTGTGATGATGACGCGGTCGCTCTGCTTTACAGCCTCCTGTGCCATAAGCGGACGCTTGCCCTTGTCGCGATTACCACCGGCTCCGCATACGGTTATCACCTCTCCCTTGCCGTCGAGCACCTCGTGAATGGCGTTGAGCACATTCTCCAATGCGTCAGGCGTGTGAGCATAATCGACAATGGCGGTGTAACCCTCTGGCGAGTGTATCGGTTCGAGGCGTCCGCTCACACTGTGCAGCGTACTCATCGCCACGAGCACGTCCTCAGGCTTCTTGCCGAGCATCACTGCTGCACCATACACAGCCAGCAGGTTGCTGACGTTGAACTTGCCGATGAACTGCACGCCCACCTCTCTGCCGTTCACTTCGAGGTACATTCCTTCGAAGTGACACTCGATGATGCGCGCCTTGAAATCGGCAACGCTACGTGTGGAGTATGTCTTCACCGTAGCCTTCGTGTTCTGCACCATCACCATTCCGTTCTTATCGTCGGCGTTGGTTATGGCGAATGCGGTCTTGGGCAGCATATCGAAGAAAGCCTTCTTCGCGTTGCGATAGTTCTCGAATGTCTTGTGATAGTCGAGGTGGTCGCGTGTGAGATTGGTGAAGAGTCCGCCGGCGAAGGTCAGTCCACCGATGCGCTTCTGCGCTATGGCGTGCGACGAGCACTCCATGAAGGCGTACTCGCAGCCTGCGTCCACCATGCGGTGAAGCAGCTCGTTCAGTGCTATCGGGTCGGGAGTGGTGTGGTCTGCCGGTACAGCCTCATCAACGATGTAGTTGCACACCGTAGAAAGCAGTCCGCACTTGTGCCCCATCTTCGAGAACATATTATATAATAAGGTGGCGATAGTGGTTTTGCCGTTCGTTCCGGTCACACCGACAAGCTTCAGCTTTGTCGACGGATTGCCGTGGAATGTGGTTGCAACGATGCCCACCACGTCCTCGGTGTCAGCCACCTGCACATACGTCACGTTTTCTTCGGTTTGTTCTGGTATCACTTCGCAGAGCACAGCCTTCGCGCCGAGCTCCACAGCCTTAGGTATGAACTTGTGTCCGTCTACCTGGGTGCCTTTCATTGCCACGAACAAATGTCCTTCCTTGATACGGCGAGAATCAATATTGACGCCTGTCACTTCTACATCATCGCTGCCTTTTATAGCAAGAACGGTGATGTTCTTAAGCAATTCTTTAAGTTTCATATATCTGGTTTTTACTTTTTTATATAATAGAGGAATTGAATAAAATGTGGGTGTATTGAGAATAGTGTTATAAGAGGATAAGGAAACCTCAACCCATCAACACCTCAACTCATCAACATCTCAACCGAGCCTTAGCGAGCAAACCATGCCTTTCTTTATATGCTGTCCGGCACCGATGCTTTGCTCCATGACCTTTCCTCTGCCATTTAGCTTCACCTTCACGCCGCGGCTCTCTATGAGATACACGGCATCCTTGGCTCCCATGCCGTGCACGTCGGGCATGGTGTTCTTGTCCACTTCCGGCACACGATGCAGCGCGATTGTCTTTCCGCTGCTCTCAAAGGCGTGTCCCCAGATGGGGTTGCCGTTGAGATATGAGCCGTCCCAGTTGGATTGCTGCTTTATGCCGAGATGGTCAAGCACGTAGCTTGCAGCAAGCATGTTGCCGTTTTTCACCTGCGGAATGAGTATCGACAGCGAGTCGCGTGCATCGGCAGCCTCCAGTTTCAAGCTCTGTGCCATGATGCCCTCGGCGATGTCGTGGAACACCACGCCGCTCATGCCGCCACCCGAAGCCGGCAGACCCGACTTCTGTATGCAGACGATGCAGCTATAACGTGGCTCGTAGGCAGGGAAGAAGCCTGCGAACGAGAGCAGATAGTTCATCTGTCCGCTCTTGTATCCGGCTGCGCCCTTCGATATCTGCGCCGTACCCGTCTTGCCTGCTACGAGGAACGACTGCGAGCCGGCTTTCTTGCCGAGTCCCTGGCTCACCACGTGTTCGAGAATGGTGGTTATCTTCTTTATCGTTGTCTCCTTGGCGATGCGCTCGCGCAGTACCACGGGTTCAAACTCCTTTATCACCACACCGTCCTTCATCACCGCCTTCACAAAGCGCGGTGCCATCATCTTTCCGCCGTTGGCGATGGCGTTGTAGAAGGTGAGCGTTGAGATTGGTGGTACCTGCGTCTCGTAGCCGATGCTCATCCAAGGCAGCGTTGTCTTGCTCCAGTTGACGTACTGCTTGCCGCGCGCGTCTTTCTTCGGCATACGTATGCGTGCCGGTGATGCTCCTTGCAGCGGTATGTGCAGGTCGTCGGCGAGTCCGAGGCGATAGATGCCTTGCACGAACTTCTCGGGCGTGTTGTGGTAGTGGTCGTCAATGATGCGACTCACACCGATGTTCGAGCTGACCATCAGCGTCTGTGGCAGCGTGAGCATACCGTAGCCACCGCGTCGCCAGTTGTGGTCTTTCATCTCTCTGCCGTACATCGGCCACACGCCGCCGGCTGTCTCCACACGATAGGTTGTGTCTACCACTCCGTCGTCGAGCGCCACCATGATGCTGGCTGTCTTGAACACCGAACCAGGCTCGAGCAAGTCGCTGATGGCGTGGTTCTTTATCTCGTGATAGTCGTCGTCGGCACACTTCGTCATATTGACGATTGCCTTTACATCGCCCGTCTTCACCTCCATAACGATAGCCACACCCACATTGGCGTTGATGAGACGCAACTCCTTGAGCAGTGCGCGTTCGGCAAGGTCTTGCATCGACACGTCGATGGTGGTCACGATGTCGGCACCATTCACCGGTGGTGTGTCTACGATGTCGAGGTATTTGTTGAGCACTTTTCGGCGATGGCGTATGCCCTCCTCGCCACGCAGCAGCGAGTCGTATGAGAGTTCCAAGCCGCACTGTGCGGTGTCCTTCGCGCCGTACATCTTTCCGATGGTACGTCCGGCGAGCGAGCCGTAAGCCAGCTTGCGTGCGTTGTGCTCATCCCAGTGAAATCCGCTTTGGTTCTTGCTGAGGTTGAACACGGGCAGGCTCTTCACCTCCGAAAAAGTGCTGTAGTTGATACGTCGGTTCCATACGGGCCAGTGGCGTTTGTTCTTTTCAAAGCCTTCCATGAGGTGCTTCTTGAACTCCTCTGCCGAGCGGTCGGGGAAGATGGCGTTCAGCCCCATGCATATCGAGTCGAGTTTCTGCTCGAAGAGCGTGTCTTTCTTCGCCTCGCGCAATGCTACGAAGTCCATGAAGATGTTATACTGTGGCAGCGACGATGCCATGAGTTGTCCGTCGCAACTGAGTATGTTGCCACGAATAGGCAGCGTCTTCAAGCTATCCACCTTCACGCGGTCAGCCACCTCTTCCCAGAAGGCGCGCTTGGCGGTCATTATGTATAGTGTCTTGCCTACGACAGTGATTGCCACCAGCGTCATGAGAATGGCGAGGAAACTGTAGCGTGGCATCACTTTCTTACTGTCAAATTTGCTCATGCTTACTCGTTATTAGGGATTGTTATGATGTATGGGGGCTGCGTAGCAATGTGCAACGTAGAGTCTTTGTCGTTATGCAGACGTTCGAGCACCTTGCTCTCGCGGGTCTGCTGTGTCAGGTCGCTCGAGCTGGATAGTGCGCGATACTTTGCATCTTCCAGTTCGTTCGTCAGCTTGTCTATCTTTATCAGGTTCTGCTGACACTTGTATCGGTTAGAGATATAGACGATGACGAACAGCGAGGCTATCACTATCACCCATATCTGTCGGCGCAGGAACTGCGTGTTGAGGATGTCGCCGCCGAGTACCTTCTTCAGTGTGAGGTTCTTCGAGAGTGGCAGCTCGTCCTCTATCGCCTGCTGACGTATGATGGTGCGCAGCGATGGCGCACCGTCTGATGCCGGCTCCGATGGGCTTCCGTCGGCTGTCGGTGTCTCGTCAGCTTTCTCGTCCACGGGCTTTGCCTTGTCAGCAGCGGGCGTTTCCACGTTCGTCGTGGCTGCGTCCGCGATATCTATTATGGGGTTGTCTTCTTTCATTTTCTTATTTCTTTTCAGCTATTCTTAGTTTAGCACTGCGACTGCGCGGGTTGTCAGCCTGCTCTTGGTCGGATGGCAGTATCACCTTGTTGTTGACCAATCGGAATGGTGTCTCTATCCTACCGAAGAAGTCCTGCTGCACCTTTCCTTCCACGTTGCCCGACTTCATCACGTTCTTCACCATACGATCCTCAAGCGAGTGGTAGGTGATAACCGATAGTCGACCGCCTGGTGCAAGCAGCTCAGAGGCGGCGAGCAGCATCTCGCGCAGCGCGTCCATCTCGTGGTTCACCTCTATGCGCAACGCCTGAAAGAGTCGTGCCATGTCTTTCTTCTCGCGTTCGCGCTTGAAGAACGGCTCTACGGCTGCCAGAAAGTCCTTCGTGGTCTTTATCTCCGCCGTCTGACGTGCCTTCACAAGAGCCGACGCTATGCGTCGCGAGTTCTTCATCTCGCCGTAGACGTAGAAGATGTCGGCGAGGCGTTCCTCATCGTACGTGTTCACTATCTCGGCAGCGGTGCGTCCGGCGCGCTTGTTCATACGCATGTCGAGCGGTGCGTCGAAGCGGAACGAGAAACCGCGCTCTGCGTCGTCGAAGTGGTGCGACGATACGCCGAGGTCGGCGAGCAAGCCGTCGATATGCTCCACACCATAATAGCGCATCCAGTTCTTCAGATAGCGGAAGTTGCTGCGCACGAACGTGAAGCTGTCGCCCGCATCGGGAATGTTGCGCTCCGCATCTGCATCCTGGTCGAAGCTGTACAGATGTGCGCCGTCGGTGAGGCGCGACAGTATCTCGCGCGAGTGGCCACCGCCACCGAAGGTGACATCCACGTATATGCCGCCCGGCTTGATGTTGAGCCCGTCAACGCTCTCGCCTAAAAGCACCGGAACATGGTATGTTGCTGCTATCGTAGTATTGTCTGTTTTGTCCTTATACATTATATATGCGTATTTGGGTGTAAAGGTACACAAAAAATCGCATACAAGTTTACAAAAACATATCAAATTTGATTAAATATTACATTTCTTGTGCTAAAATGTTTGTATATAAAAAAGATATAGTATTTTTGCACCAAATTAAGAAGCACAACCAGCGTTTTCGGGTTTATGAATGAGATAACAGAAAAGACGATTGACATCGAAAAGATACTGCACAGCAAGCTGGGCAGCAAGGCCCGCTACGTGCCTCGCCTACTTGTGAAATGGCTCAAGAAGATTATACACCAAGACCAGGTGAACGCTTTCATCTGGGAGCACCGCGACGAGAGCGGCGTGGAGTGGTTAGAGTCTACAGTGCGCTATCTGAAGATGGACATACGCATCATCGGCAAGGAGAACCTTCCGCCGAAAGACGACGGCAAACTATACACCTTCGTGTCCAACCACCCGCTTGGCGGTCAGGACGGCGTGGCGCTCGGCTCCATCATCGGACGCCACTACGACGGACGCTTCCGCTATCTCGTCAACGACCTGCTGATGAACCTCCCGGGTTTAGCACCGGTGTGCATCGGCATCAACAAGACCGGGCGCCAGGGGCGCGACTTCCCGCGCATGGTGGAGGCTGGCTTCAAGAGCGACAACCACATGCTCATGTTCCCCGCCGGACTGAATAGCCGTAAGCAGAAGGACGGCTCAATCCACGACCTGCCGTGGAAGAAGACGTTCATCACGAAGAGCGTGGAGTGCCACCGCGACGTGGTGCCCATCTACTTCAGCGGACGCAACTCGGAACGCTTCTACCGCATAGCCAAGTTCAGCGACCGCTGGCTACCGTTCAATCTCGCCATGATATTCCTCGTTGACGAGATGTACCGCAACGTAGGCAAACACTTCGACATATACATCGGCAAACCCATCCCATGGCAGACGTTCGACAAGAGCCGCACGCCGCAAGAGTGGGCACAGTGGGTGCAGCAGGAGGCGTACAAGCTACCCTTGGAAAAGTAAAAAAGTAAAAGGGTAAAAAAGTAAAAAGGCTTAAGAAGGCTTAGAAAGGCTTAGTTCGGCTTAGTTAGCAAAGGCTTAGAAAGGCTTAAGAAGGCTTAGTTCGGCTTAAATGCCGCCCTAAAGAGGCTTAAACGCCGCCAGAAGCCCCCCAACAAACAGAGAAAGCAAGAAAACAACAAACAATGGAAGAACCAATCATAGAACCCGTCAGCAAAGAGCTGCTCAGAAGCGAACTCACTCCCGAGCGTCAGCTCCGCATGACTAACAAGAGCAACAACGAGATATACATCATCACGGCACACAATGCGCCGAACGTGATGCGCGAGATAGGCCGTCTGCGCGAGATAGCATTCCGCGAGGCAGGCGGCGGCACCGGCAAGCCGATGGACATCGACGAGTTCGACACCTGCACGAACTGCTACAAGCAGCTCATCGTGTGGAACCCCGAGGCAGAGGAGATCATCGGTGGCTACCGCTACATGCTCGGCACCGACTGGGAACTCGACGAGAACCGCCAGCCGAAGCTCGCCACAAGCCACATGTTCCACTTCTCCGAGAAGTTCATCAACGACTACATGCCCTACACCATCGAGCTGGGTCGCTCCTTCGTGACACTCGAGTACCAGAGCACACGCCGCGGAGCGAAGAGTCTCTTCGCACTCGACAACCTGTGGGACGGACTCGGTGCGCTCACCGTCATCAAGCCCAACGTGAAGTACTTCTTCGGCAAGATGACCATGTACCCGTCGTACATACGCCGCGGCCGCGACATGATTCTCTACTTCCTCAAGAAGCACTTCGACGACAAGGACAACCTCATCCTACCGCTTCACCCGCTGAAGATAGAGACCCCTGAGGAGGAGCTCGCAGCCTTGTTCTGCGAGGACGACTTCAAGAAGGACTACCTCATCCTCAACCGCGAGATTCGTGCGTTGGGCTACAACATCCCGCCACTCGTCAACGCCTATATGTCGCTCTCGCCCACCATGAAGCTCTTCGGCACCGCCATCAACTACGGCTTCGGCGACGTAGAGGAGACGGGCATCCTCATCGCCGTCGACGAGATACTCGAAAACAAGCGCGTACGCCACATCGACTCGTTCATAAAGGAGCACCCCGAAGCTCTCAAAATAACGAGCGGTGCCAACAACGTCATCTACAAAGAACGCCCATAGGAGGGTATGGCATCCTGCCATACCCACGCACCCCTCCACGCACCCCTCACACACCTCCCACACACCTTCCACGCACCTTTTTTCCCCACCCCCTCCGCATATTTTACCATCCGCATCGGTCGACGCAGACATCCGTAACGGTCGACGCAGACATCCGTAACGGTCGACGCAGACATCCGCAACGGTCGGCGCAGACATCCGCATCGGTCGACGCGGATGCCCCAACCTACCATATAGCAACATATTTTTCGCCCTAATTATTTGCAAATCCCAAATTATTTTACTTTATTTGCAGCCGTCAAGAAGACACAAACAACCAAATACTAATATTTTTAAAACTATTTTATTATGAAAACCCAAATTTTACCCCCCCGATTGCTCGCCTTTTACTTGCAATCTTGATGTGTCTGCCCGTCTGTGGTAGCCATGCATTTGCCCAAGAGGCAGAGTCGTATGCCGTGTTTGACGAAGCCACAAACACGCTGACATTCAAGCACGACACCCAAAAACCCTATGGAGCGTTTGCGCTGAATGAGGGCAAAAATACTCCATATTGGTATAAATACCATGATGATATCAGTAAGGTTATCTTCGATGCCTCATTTGCCAATGCACGCCCAACAAGTTGCTTCAATTGGTTCTGTGACTGCAAACACTTAACAACCATAGAGGGTATTGAATATCTGAACACAGAGAACGTGACGGACATGCGCGGCATGTTCTACATGTTCAATTACTGCTCGGCTCTCACAACACTCGATGTATCACATTTCGACACTAAGAACGTGACGGACATGAGCTACATGTTCTGGGGGTGTTATACTCTCACAACACTCGATGTATCACATTTCGACACACAGAACGTGACGGACATGAGCTACATGTTCAAGGGCTGTAATGCACTCACAACACTCGATGTATCAAATTTTGACACTCAGAACGTGACGGACATGAGCTGCATGTTCTATGGCTGTAATGCACTCACAACACTCGATGTATCAAACTTCGATACACAAAACGTGACGGACATGAGCGTCATGTTCGAAGATTGCTCTGCGCTCGAAACGCTCGATGTATCAAAATTCGATACTAAGAACGTGACGGACATGGCCAATATGTTCTGGGGCTGTCGTGCTCTCACGACACTTGATGTATCAAACTTCGACACACAGAATGTGACGAACATGAGCTGCATGTTCAAAGGCTGCTCTGCTCTCAAAACACTTGACCTTTCAAACTTCGACACAAGGAATGTAAAGAGTATGGGTTCGATGTTCGAAGGCTGCTCTGCTCTCAAAACACTTGACCTTTCAAGTTTCAACACTAAGAGCGTGAAATACATGTCCTCTATGTTTAAGAACTGTTCTGCTCTCACAACCATATATGCAAACGAAAAGTTCGTGACAACAGCATGTACAAGTGACGCCGGCATGTTTGCAGGCTGCACTAATCTTGTAGGTGCCGTACCTTACAACGAAAACAATGTGGGCAATGAAATGGCGAACTACGCCACTGGCTACTTTACCTATAAAGCCTTAGCAGAGACTTATGCCATGTTAGACGAAACCACGAACACGCTGACATTCAAGCACGACACCAACAGACCCGAAGGAGCGTTTACGCTGAATGAGGGTAAGAATCTCCCAAATTGGTATAGACCCGATTCCTATGGAAACAACAGTCTTCGTATTAAAAAGGTTGTCTTCGATGCTTCACTTGCTAATGCACGCCCAACAAGTTGCTACGGATGGTTCTATCGTTGTAAAGACTTAACGATCATAGAAGGCATTGAATACCTAAACACACAGAACGTGACGAATATGGGCTTTATGTTCTATGGTTGTTCTGCTCTCAAAACACTCGACGTTTCAAATTTCGACACTAAGAACGTGACGAACATGCAATCTATGTTCAATGGCTGCTCTGCTCTCACCACCATCTATGCAAGCGACAAGTTCGTGACCACAGCATGTGAATTTGACGGTGGTATGTTTGCACACTGCACTAATCTTGTGGGAGCCGTGCCTTACGACGAAAACAAGGTGGGTAAGGAAATGGCGAACTACACCACTGGCTATTTCACATATAAAGCAGCTACTGGCATTGATGCGCCGACGGTGTCGGACGACACTGCAGCGGAGTATTACGACCTGCAGGGTCGCCGTCTGAACGCACCACAAAAGGGTGTGAACATCGTGAAGCGTGGCAAGAAAACAACAAAGATGCTCGTGAAATAAACATCAGGGGGTGCAGCGGTCTCCGCTGCACCAACCAAATAATAATAAACAGATAAACCCTGCACACCTAACAATCTGTGCATTCCGCATATCTGTGGGAGAACATCTCAGCAGAAGTTGTGTGGGAGAATAACGAAGCAACAACAACCGACAACGAGACGTCGGATGGACAAATAAAAAAGCATTGGCGCATATAGGCTCTCAAAAGAGAAACGAATTATGCACCAATGCTTTTTCTATTTTCATACTGGTTTAATCCACCGGACTAAAATCGTCCTTGCCAACTCCGCAAAGTGGACAAACCCAATCTTCTGGAAGATCTTCAAATGCTGTACCTGGCTCTATGCCATTCTCTGGGTCGCCAACAGCTGGGTCATACACCCAACCGCAGACATCACATACGTATTTCTTCATAGTCATATCGTTTTAATTGTTATCTGTTGCAAATATACACATTATACTTCAAACGACAAAGCGAAACGAGTAAAAGTTATGTTAATTTATAATAATTACAAATCTGTGTACTATCTGTGGGAGACCCTTCTCTACAAGAAGCTTCTGTGGGTTCCGTGCGTTCTGTGGGAATACAGTTCGCCCACGGATTGCACTGATCAACACAGATGGTTGGTTGCGTTAGTTCGCCCACGGAATCCACAGAACTCACAGAAGTTTGGTTGCGTTAGTGGCTGCGTGGGTACGGCAGGATGCCATACCCTCCTAATCTGTGCGCATCCGTGATATCTGTGGGAGGCTCTTCTCTACAAGAAGCTTCTGTGCGTTCCGTGGGTTCTGTGGGAATATAGTTCTCCCACGGATTACACAGATCAACACAGATGGTTGGTTGCGTTAGTGGCTGCGTGGGTACGGCAGGATGCCATACCCTCCTACATCTGTGTAAATCTGTGCTATCTGTGGGAGACCCTTCTCTGCAAGAAGCTTCTGTGCGTTCCGTGGGTTCTGTGGGAGTACCACTGCTTGCTTAGTTGGTGCAGCAGAGACTGCTGCACCCCCTGAGATTGCATCAGTGCCATCTGTGGAAGTCTCTTCTCAGCAAGAAATTTCTGTGCGTTCTGTGGGTTCTGTGGGAGGCTATTTCATGAATGTGGCTGCGTGGGCATGGCAGGATGCCATACCCTCCTATACTATGGGGAGCGAGATGCCCTGTATCTTCTGATAGATGTCGAGCGCGAAGATGTCGGTCATACCCGAGATATAATCGATGACAGCCATGACACGCGTAGCGAAGTCGTCGCTGTTGATGTCGTACTGACTGCTGAAGCGCTTGCGCAGCTGCTCCGAGTGGAACTTGCCAGGAGCGGTAGCAGCCTCGATGAGTGTGTCCATCAGCGTCTCCATAATCTTATAACCCGACAACTCCACGTCGAGCACCGGCTTCGAGTTGTATATGCGCTGCACGCTCACCTCCGTGCAGTGGCGATACGCATCGCGCACGAGCGGAGCGACGTGGTCGATGAGCGAGCCCTGCAGCGTACCGGCGAGTATCTCCTGTTCGTGCTGCACGAATGCCTTCGCACACTCGCTTTCGAGCAGTCCGATGGCGCAGGCACGCATATACACAATCTTCTCGTTGTTGTCGGTGATGCCCTCCTCCTCGATGCGGTCGAGAATGTTCTTACGCGACTCGTCGCTGAAGAAGCCCAACAGCAGACCGCTCGCCTCGCCGTAGGAGAGGATGCGCAGCTTGTGAGCATCCTCTATGTCCATTATCTCGTAGCAGATGTCGTCGGCAGCCTCAACAAGATACACCAACGGATGGCGTGCGTAGCGCAGCGGTTCGCCCTCAGCCGAGAGGCGCAGCATACCGAGGTCGTCGGCGATGCGCTGAAACGCCTCCTGCTCGAAGCAGAAGAAGCCGAACTTGCCTTTCTTGCCGGCACACTCACTCGAATACGGGTACTTCACGATGGAGGCAAGCGTGGAGTAGGTCATCACGAAACCGCCGTCGCGTCGTCCGTGGAAGCGGTGCGTGAGCAGTCGGAAGGCGTTGGCGTTACCCTCGAAATGCGTCAGATCCTCCCACATCTGCGCCGACACACAAGGCTTCAACGCCAGTCCGCGACCCTCGCGAAAGAACGCCTGTATAGCCTTCTCGCCAGAGTGTCCGAACGGCGGATTGCCCATGTCGTGCGCCAGACACGCCGTGCTCACGATGGTGCCCAGCTCCTCGAAGAGCGTACCCGCGAGTTCGGGGTGCACACGCTTCAGCGCACGCGCCACGTCGCTGCCCAACGACATGCCCACGCTCGCCACCTCGAGCGAGTGCGTCAGGCGGTTGTGAACGAAGATGCTGCCAGGCAGCGGAAACACCTGTGTCTTGTTCTGCATACGACGGAACGGAGCCGAGAAGATAAGGCGGTCGTAGTCGCGCTTGAACTCCGAGCGGTCGTCGTGACGCTCGGGGTGGCGCAGTTCCTGTCCGAGTCGCTTGTTCGATATGAGTTGTTGCCAATTCATTGCCATAATCGTTTTGTTTTGTTTATAGCACAAAATTAAAACTAATATTCCAAATAGACAAGAAGATTATTCACTCTGCTACCTATTTCCACTTTTTTAATACTCTAAAAAGGCGTAATCTCATTATAATTAAGTACTTTTGCAATTTGAAACATTACGTAACGTAAACCACAACAGAACACATAATGGTAAAAATAAAGATAGTGAACCGTGGCTCGCAGCAGCTTCCTGCTTACGCCACACCGCAGAGCGCAGGCATGGACTTGCGCGCCAACATCGTAGAACCCATCACACTGCAGCCTATGGAGCGTCGCATCATACCCACCGGTCTGCACATCGCGCTGCCCGAGGGCTACGAGGCGCAGGTGCGCCCACGCTCAGGCTTGGCTCTGAAGCACGGCATCACCGTGCTCAACTCGCCTGGCACTATCGATGCCGACTATCGTGGCGAATTGGGCGTGCTGCTCATCAACCTCTCCACCAAGCCGTTCGTGATTGAAGCCGGCGAGCGCATCGCGCAGATGGTCATAGCACGCCACGAGCAGGGCGAGTTCTGCCTCGTTGAGGAGCTCGACGAAACAGAACGTGGCGAGGGAGGCTACGGACACACCGGAGTGAAATAAGTAGGAGGCTACGGCATTCTTGCCGTAGCCATCAACAACAGAAATATAAATTTGCAATGGCTACGGCAAGAATGCCGTAGCCTCCTACGGTTAGCCCTCCATCGGCAACTCACTTCCAAACAATTAAAGAAGAAGAAAATGAAGAAAACCATACTCGTTGCGATAGCCGTGGCAGTTGTCGCTCCGCTCTTGGCTATCGGCGGAGCACGCACGGGCACATCGGTCGACATGAAGTGCGACACGATGACCATCTCTGCCGACTCGCTACTGAAGGAGACACCACTATTCGACCGCCTGTACCTCGACGCAGTGTGCCGACAGATTGCGGGCGACTCCACAGCATCAGCACTGTTAGAGCGATGCCACGAGATGCGCCCCGACGCTGCCGAGGTGTACTACTCGTTAGCCCACTCGTACCTAAAGCAGGGCAACGACTCGCTCGCAAGAGTGAACATGCGCCGAGCTGCCGAGCTGCAACCCGACAACGACAACTACCTTGAGAACGTGGCGGAGACATACATCGACCAACGCGAGTACGACCGCGCCATCGAAGCCTACGAACAGCTATACGCACACCACCGCGACCGCAGCGACGTGCTCGAGCTATTGGTGCGACTGTATAACGCAAAGAAAGACTACCCCAAGATGCTCTCCACCATCGACCGCATGGAGCAAGCCGACGGACCAAGCGAGGAGATATCACTCATGCGCATGGGCATCTACGAGCAGCAAGGCGACAAGAAGAACGCCTACCGCATACTCCACGCGCTCACCAACGACCACCCCAACGAGCCGTCGTACAAGGTGATGCTCGGCAACTGGCTCATGCAGCACGACCGCAAGAGCGAAGCCTACAACTGGTTCAAGAGCGCACTGGAGGACGACAAGCAAAACGAATTCGCACTGAACTCGCTCTACGACTACTACCGCAGCATGGGCGACGACACAAAGGCACGACAACTGCGCGACAACATACTGTTCAGTCCGCAGACCGACATAAAGACAAAGCTCTCGATGCTGCAGCAAGCGATACGCGAGAACGAGCAGGAGCAGGGTGGCGACTCAACGGCTGTGCTCGCACTGTTCGACAAGATAATGCTCGCCACACCACGCAACGCCGAGCTATCCAATCTTAAGGCGATGTACATGCGAGTGAAGAAGATGCCGCAGGACAGCATCAACGCCGCATACGCACACACCCTCTCCTTCGAACCCGACAACCTGTCGGCACGCCTCACACTGACGCAGAACAAATGGGAGGAGAAAAAGTGGAACGAAGTGGTCGACCTCTGCGACAAGGGCATACAGTACACGCCCGAGGAGCTGACCTACTACTACTTCATGGCACTTGCATACATACAGCAGGATAAGGATCAGAAGGCTTACGAAGCGTGCAAACGCGGACTCAACGAGATTGACTTGAACAAAGCCGACGAGCCAGAACGCAACATGGCATCGGACATGTACGGCATAATAGGCGACATGAGCTACACCAACCAGAACTACGACGAGGCGTTCAGCGCATACGAGAAGGCGATAACCATATACCCTGACAACATACAGGTGCTGAACAACTACGCCTACTACCTCTCACAGCAGAACACACAGCTCGACCACGCAGCCGAGATGAGCCTGCGAACGCTCAAGGAGGAACCCACCAACGCCACTTACCTCGACACCTATGCCTGGATATTGTTCCTGCAGAAACGCTACGACGAGGCAAAGGCATACGTCGACCTCACACTGCAGAACAGCAAGAACCCCGACAAGGTGCTCTTGGAGCACGCAGGCGACATCTACCTCATGGCAGGCGACAAGGAGAAAGCCATCAGCTACTGGAAGCAAGCCATAGAAGCCGGAGGCAACAAGGCATCGCTCGAACGCAAGATAAAGACACGCAAGCTGAAGTAGCAACACAAGTGCTGCCACAGCGTGCATAACCCGAACAACATAACAAAACAATATCAACAAGATGAAACATATACTTAGATACGCACCGATAGCTGCAGCCCTGCTGCTCATCACCTCCTGTGCGAGCAAGAAAGCCATCACCGACGGCACACAACTGCCAACACAGACCTCCAAGAACGCCGAAAAGGAGGCTGCAAGACAGTCGCTACAGTTCGTGCAGCGCATCGCCAACAACAACGTGGCGACAGAGAACATCCTCACAAGTGGCGACTTCACGCTGCAGTTGGGCAGCAAGGAGATTACGGTGCCAGCCAAACTGAGTATGCGCAAGGACGAGTGCATACGCATACAACTGCTCATGCCTATACTGCGCAGCGAACTGGCACGCATAGAGTTCACACCCAACTACGTGCTGCTCCTCGACCGCTACCACAAGGAGTACATCAAAGCCTCTTACTCCGAAGTGAGCTTCCTCGCCAACAACGGACTCTCGTTCTACAACCTGCAAGCACTCTTCTGGAACCAGCTCACAGCACCTGGCGCAAAGACCGTCACCGAGGCTGACCTGAAGAAATTCGTAGCCGACGTGGCAGCGGGCAGCTCACGAGTACCCGTGACGCTCAAGGCTGGCAACATCACCTACAAGTGGAGCGTGGACGCAGCAACAGCACTCATCAAGGGTGCCGACATAACATACAAAAGTGCTGCACACGGCACCTCGTCGCTCACGTGGACATACAACGACTTCAACACCGTAGGACAGAAGAAGTTCCCTACAACACAGCTGTTCGGCTTCAGCACCAACTACGGCGGAAGCAACCATGCTGCGCAGGTGACGCTACAGATGGCATCACCTAAGACCTCTACCAACTGGGACACAAAGACAGAGGTATCATCGAAGTATCGCAAGGTGGAAGTAGACGAACTGCTCCGCAAGATAACATCGCTGCAATAAAAGCCGGCACAATGCCGTAATAAACCCATCGAAGATAATGAACAAGTTGCTAAACATATTAATCGCCACACTCCTCATCGCAGCCACGCCCAACATGGCTACCAGTGCCGACGCCCAACAGCAGAAGCGCACCACCACTGCGAAGAAACACACCACGCAGCGCAAGACAACAACCACTGCAAAAAAGAAGACCACTGCGAAGAAGAAAACCACAACTACGCAGCGCAAGAAGCGGGGCAAAGCAAAGCAGAACAACGCAAAGTACTCTACAGCCGAGATACGCGGACTGCAGAGCAAGCGTTCGGGCATACAGAAGGAGATAAAGAAGCAGGAGGCGGCTCTGCGCGCCAACAGAGCCGACGTGAAGAAGCGCCTCAACGACCTGCTTATACTCAACAGCGAAATCGACCGTCACAAGCAGAACATCGACGGCATACAGCGCGACATCACACACCTCGACGGCAACATCGGACTGCTCAACGCCCAGCTCGCCACACTGCAGCAGCAGCTGAAGGAGCGCAAGGCGAAGTACGTGAAGTCGATGCGCTACATATCGCGAAAGCACACCATGCAAGACCGCCTCATGTTCATCTTCTCGGCGAAGAGCTTCACCGAGATGTACCGCCGTCTGCGCTTCGTGCGCGAATACGCTTCGTGGCAGAAAGCGCAGGGCGAAATGGTGAAAGCCAAGCAGGAGCAGGTGAACGAGAAGCAGAAACAGCTGCAGCAGGTGCGCGGACAGAAAAACGTGATGCTCGACAAGGGCAGACAGGAGCACCGCGCGCTCGAGAGCAAGCAGAGTGAACAGCAGACTATGGTCAACTCGCTGCAGAAGCAGCAGAAGACTATACAGAGCGTAATAGCGAAGCAGCGTAAGGACGCCAGCGCCCTCAATGCGCAAATCGACCGACTCATAGCCATAGAGGTAGAGAAGGCACGCAAGCGCGCTGAGGAGGAGGCACGTCGCAAGGCAGCAGAGGCAGCCGCAGCAAAGAAGCGTCGCGAGGCAGAATTGGCACGCAAACGTGCCGAGGCAGAGCGAGCACGCGCCGAGAACGAACGCCGTCTGCGTGAGGCACGCGAGGCTGAGGAGCGCGCCAAGCAGCGTGCACGCGAGGCTACCGCACAGCAGAAGGAGCGCGCCGAGCAACAGGCACGCGAAGCAGAAGCACAGCGCGAGGCTATAGAGCGCAAAGCAAAAGCCGACGAGCGACGCTCATCGAAAGAGTTGGCAGAGGCTAAGCGCGACGTAGAGCAGACCTACACCGTGTCGTCGGTAGACCGCATGATGTCGGGAGGTTTCGAGGCTAACCGCGGACGCCTGCCGATACCGCTCACCGGCGGTTGTCGCATCGTGTCGCACTACGGACAGAACACCATCGAGGGTCTGCGCGGCGTGACACTCGACAACAAAGGCATCAACATAAAGGGACAACCAGGCTGTCAGGCACGCGCCGTGTACGACGGTGTGGTAAGTGCAGTGTACGGCATCGGCGGACAATGGCTCGTCATGGTGCGCCACGGCGTGTACATCTCCGTATATTGCAACCTCACATCGGTGAGCGTGCATCGCGACCAGAAGGTGGCTACCGGCCAGGCACTCGGAGCAGTCGGCGGCGAGAACATACTGCAGTTCCAGCTGCACAAGAACAGCACTCGACTCAACCCGGAGCCGTGGCTTAGACGATAAAACGCCCGAAACAGGGTAGAAAACTCAGTAAATATTTGCTTACGTTGCAGAAAATTAGTAATTTTGCATCGTTCAGTGGAATGAGGGGCTCCGAGAGAGCTCCTCATTTTTATTTATAATTGAAATATATGATAAACAAAGACACCGTAAGAAGTATCGTAGAAGAGTGGCTTGACGGCAAGGAGTACTTCCTTGTTGACATCGAGATAAGCCCCGACGACCGTATCGTAGTAGAAATTGACCATGCCGACGGCGTGTGGATTGAAGACTGCGTAGAATTGAGCCGTTTCATCGAAGACCACCTCAGCCGCGACGAAGAAGACTATGAACTTGAAGTAGGCTCAGCCGGACTGGGACAGCCGTTCAAAGTGGCTCAACAGTACCACTGCTTCGTAGGCAAGGACGTAGAAGTGCTCGACGCAGACGGAAAGAAGTACAAAGGCGTACTCAAAGCCGTAGAGGGCAACGACTTCACTGTGACGGTGCAGGAGAAGCAGAAAGTGGAAGGCAAGAAGCGCCCACAACTCGTGGAGACCGACTACACCTTCCAGATGGACAAAGTGAAATATACAAAATACTTAATAAATTTCAAATAAGCTATGGCAGCAGTAAAAAAAGACGACGTGGTGAGCATGTTCGACTCTTTCAAGGAGTTTAAAGAGACCAAGAACATCGACCGCACCACATTGGTAAGCGTGTTGGAGGAGAGCTTCCGCAACGTTCTCGCAAAGATCTTCGGAAGCGATGAGAACTTCGACGTTATCGTGAACCCAGACAAAGGCGACTTCGAGATTTACCGCAACCGTGTGGTAGTGGCTGATGGCGAGGTAGAGGACGAGAACAAGCAGGTGTCGCTCACCGAGGCACGCAAGATAGAGCCCGACTACGAGGTGGGCGAGGACGTTTCAGAACGTGTCGACTTCGCTAAGTTCGGTCGCCGCGCCATCCTCAACTTGCGCCAGACCCTTGCTTCGAAGATATTGGAGCTCGAGCACGACTCGCTCTACAACAAATATAAAGACCGCGTAGGTCAGGTAATCGCAGCCGAGGTATATCAGGTATGGAAGCGCGAGGTGCTCGTAGTTGACGACGAGAACAACGAGCTCATCCTCCCGAAGGCAGAGCAGATTCCGGCAGACGTATATCGCAAGGGCGAGACAATACGCGCCGTCATCGAGCGCGTTGACAACGAGAACAACAACCCGAAGATTATCCTCTCACGCACCAGTCCGATGTTCCTCCAGCGCCTTCTTGAGGCAGAGGTGCCCGAGATAGCAGAAGGCCTCATCGCCATCCGTCGCATTGCACGCATCCCTGGCGAGCGCGCCAAGATAGCAGTAGAGAGCTTCGACGACCGCATCGACCCGGTAGGCGCATGTGTAGGCGTAAAGGGTAGCCGTGTGCACGGCATAGTACGCGAGCTCTGTAACGAGAACATCGACGTAATCTGCTACACCGGCAACACAAAACTCTTCATCCAGCGTGCGCTCTCACCGGCTAAGGTGTCGAGCATCAAGATTGACGAGGAGAACAAGAAGGCAGAGGTATATCTGAAGCCAGAGGAAGTGAGCCTCGCCATCGGTCGCAGCGGCTTGAACATCAAGCTCGCATCGCTGCTCACAGAGTACACCATCGACGTGTTCCGCGAAGTGTCTGAGGAGGACGCAGACGAGGATATCTACCTCGACGAGTTCGCTGACGAAATCGACCAGTGGGTTATCGATGCCATCAAGGGCATCGGTCTTGACACAGCAAAGGCAGTGCTCAACGCTCCGCGCGATATGCTCGTTGAGAAGGCAGACCTCGAAGAGGAGACTGTCGACAACGTGCTGAAGGTGTTGCGCGCCGAGTTCGAGTAAACAAGATACATATAAGGGAGTCTCAAAACCGCATGGTGTTTGAAGCTCCCTTAGCGAGTATCTAAACACTCATTTAAGTTTCGCAAGCGAAAGTAGTTAAGAAGTTAAGGAGTTGTCGCGCCCTACGGTCGCTAAGGAGTTAAGCCATTAGTTTTTTTGCTTGATATAGCATTATAAGCATTTGGCTTAACTTCTTAACTCCTTTAACTACTGAATTCTCTGAACTTGCGAAAGTTCAGACACTAACATATTTATAATCATAATTATTAAGGAAAAGGAAAGACGTAAAGCGGGTAGCTTTCTCCACGCTACGCCCCGAAAAAGGGCACGAGGCAGAAGCAGAGGTAGGCAGACGTTTTACTTTTTTACTCCTTTACTCTTTTACTTTTAAAACATCAAAATATGAGCATCAGGTTAAACAAAGCATTACGAGAGTTGAACATCGGGCTCCAGACGGCAGTGGAGTTCCTTGAGAAGAGAAGTGACCTTGGAGAAGTAAAGGCAGAGCCAAGCTTCAAGCTGAGCGACGCACAGTACGACGCACTCGCTGGAGCCTTCCAGCAGGACAAGGAGGTTCGTTCTCAAGCCGAGAAGCTCTTGCAGAAGAAGCCGAAAGAGAAGAAACGCAGCGAGGAGCCACAGGCTGAGCCACTCCTCAAGTCGTCTACTCAGCAGCAGTACAAGCCGCTGGGCAAAATAGATCTTGACAGTCTGAACAAGAAGCCAGCGCAGACAAAGCCAGCAACACCTGAGACTCATAAAGAGCCGCAGGCGAAGACTAATGCCGTAAGTCAGAAGCCGGCAACAAACGAAGCACCACAGAAAGCAAGCACAGAGGCTAACGTGGACAATCACAACAAAAATCAGAACACTGTGGGTCAGAACAAAGAGCACAAGCAAGAAAAGAAGCAGGAGGTAAAGACTGCTACAAGCAACACAGCAAGCACCCCGAAGAAGGTGGAGGCTACAAACAATCAGGCTGAGACAGCAAAGACAGAAACAGACATCTTCACAACCAAGAGCGAGAAGAAGATGCTCAACGCACCAAAGGTGAACGTGTTGGGCAAGATAGACCTCTCTACTCTCAACCAGAGCACCCGTCCAAAGAAGAAGTCGAAGGAGGAGAAGCGCAAGGAGCGTGAGGACAAGGCTCAGCAGCAGCGCGGCGACAAGAAGAAACGCGAACGCATCAACAAGGTGCGCGTGGACATCAACGCTGCGTCGAACCAGCCCAACGGAGGCAATGGTGGCAAGCAGAACGGTGGCGGCAATGCCGGCACAAGCAACAAGAACAAGAAGAAGAACCGCAACCGCGGCGGACAGCAGAAGCCCGCTGAGGTGAACGACGAGGACGTAGCACGCCAGGTAAAGGAGACACTCGCACGCCTCACAAACAAGCAGAACCAGAACAAGAAGGGCGCGAAGTATCGTAAGGAGAAGCGCGAGGCTGCTCAGGAGAAGATAAACGAAGAGCTGCGCGAGGAGAAGAAGGAGAGCAAGACACTGAAGCTGACCGAGTTCGTTACCGTATCGGAGCTCGCTACGATGATGAACGTGAGCGTGAACCAGGTTATCGGTACGCTCATGAGCGTGGGCATCATGGTGTCTATCAACCAGCGTCTCGATGCCGAGACCATCAACCTCGTGGCTGAGGAGTTCGACTTCAAGACAGAATACGTAAGTGCAGAGGTGCAAGAGGCTATCACCGAGGTGGAGGACGACGAGAACGACCTCGTTCCGCGCGCTCCGATCGTAACCGTGATGGGCCACGTAGACCACGGTAAGACCTCTTTGCTCGACTATATACGCAAGACAAACGTCATCGCCGGCGAGGCTGGCGGCATCACACAGCACATCGGTGCATACAACGTGCAGCTGGAGGACGGACGTAAGATTACGTTCCTCGACACTCCGGGTCACGAGGCGTTCACCGCTATGCGTGCCCGTGGTGCTCAGGTGACGGATATCGCCATCATCATCATCGCTGCCGACGACGCCGTGATGCCTACCACCAAGGAGGCTATCGCACACGCTCAGGCTGCCAACGTGCCGATGGTGTTCGCTATCAACAAGATTGACAAGCCCGGTGCCAACCCCGACCGCGTTCGCGAGGAGCTGGCAGGCATGAACCTCCTCGTCGAGGAATGGGGCGGCAAGTACCAGTGCCAGGAGATAAGCGCCAAGAAGGGCGTAGGCATCAGCGAACTCATGGAGAAAGTGCTCCTCGAAGCCGAGATGCTCGACCTCAAGGCTAACCCCAACCGCAAGGCAACGGGCTCTATCATCGAGTCGTCGCTCGACAAGGGCCGTGGCTACGTGTCGACAGTGCTCGTAAGCAACGGCACACTGCGCGTGGGCGACAACATCATCGCCGGCACATCATGGGGCCGCATCAAGGCCATGTTCAACGAGCGCAACCAGCGCATACAGTCGGCAGGTCCGGCTGAGCCAGCTATCATCCTCGGCTTGAACGGTGCGCCGACAGCAGGCGACTCGTTCCACGTGCTCGACACCGAACAGGAGACACGCGACATCGCCAACAAGCGTCTGCAGCTGCAGCGCGAGCAGGGCTTGCGCACACAGAAGCGTCTCACCCTCTCGGATATCTCTCACCGCATCGCCCTCGGTTCGTTCAAGGAGCTTAACATCATCGTCAAGGGTGACACCGACGGCTCTATCGAGGCTCTTTCCGACTCGTTCATCAAGATGTCTACAGAGAAGATCAAGGTGGACGTTATCTACAAGGCAGTAGGTCAGATCTCGGAGAGCGACGTAACGCTCGCCGATGCTTCCGACGCTATCATCGTGGGCTTCCAGGTGCGCCCGTCTGCCGCAGCACGCAAGCTGGCTGAGCAGGAAGGCGTAGAAATCAACACCTACTCTGTCATCTACGACGCTATCGACGACGTCAAGTCGGCTATGATCGGTATGCTCGACAAGGTGAAGAAGGAGGTTATCACCGGTCAGGTGGAGGTGCGCGAGGTGTACAAGATCTCGAAGGTGGGCACCGTTGCTGGTTGCTACGTCACAGAAGGCAAGGTACACCGTGGCGACCGTGCTCGTGTCATCCGCGACGGTATCGTGGTTCACACCGCCGACATCGCTGCCCTCAAGCGCTACAAGGACGACGTTAAGGAGGTGGCTACCAACTTCGAGTGCGGTATCTCGCTCGTCAACTTCAACGACATACAGCAGGGCGACGTGCTCGAGACCTTCACCGAGATTGAGGTTAAACAGACACTGTAATACACGAATTAGTTATAATCATAGATATAATGAACTTACTTGAACACATTGTTGCTCGTGCAAAGAGCAACAAACAACGCATCGTGCTCCCTGAAGCAACAGAGGAGCGCACACTGAAGGCTGCCGACCGCGTCCTCGCTGACGAGTTGGCTGACCTCATCCTCATCGGCAACCCCGACGAGCTGAAGACTCTCGCCGCAAAGTGGGATCTTCACAACATCGACAAGGCTACTATCGTAGACCCGTTGAACAACCCGAAGGCAGAGGAGTACGCAGAGCTCCTCGCCGAACTTCGCAAGAAGAAGGGCATGACTATCGAGCAGGCTCGCGAACTCGTGAAGAACCCGCTCTACCTCGGCTGCATGATTATCAAGACCGAGGGTGCTGACGGTCAGATCTCTGGTGCGCTGAGCACCACTGGCGACACTCTTCGCCCTGCATTGCAGATCATCAAGTGCGCTCCTGGCGTGACCTGCGTGAGCGGTGCTATGCTCATGCTCACCCACGAGCACCAGTACGGCGACGACGGCATCATCGTCATGGGCGACGTAGCCGTTACACCGGTTCCGACAGCAGAGCAGCTGGCTCAGATTGCTGTGTGCACAGCGCAGACAGCACGCTCGGTGGCTGGCATCCAGGACCCACGCGTAGCTATGCTGAGCTTCTCAACAAAGGGCTCTGCAAAGCACGAGGTGGTAGACAAGGTGGTTGAGGCTACACGCCTCGCTCACGAGCTGGCTCCCGAGCTGAAGCTCGACGGCGAGCTGCAGGCTGACGCAGCCCTCGTTCCGGCTGTTGGCGAGAAGAAGGCTCCGGGTTCTCCTATCGCCGGCCACGCTAACGTGCTCGTTGTGCCGTGCCTCGAGGTGGGCAACATCTCGTACAAGCTCGTTCAGCGCTTGGGCGATGCGCTCGCTATCGGTCCGATCCTTCAGGGCATCGCACGCCCAGTGAACGACCTCTCGCGCGGTTGCTCTGTAGAGGACATCTACTACATGGTGGCTATCACAGCTTGCCAGGCAATGGACGCTAAGTAACAACTCAAAACTCAAAAATCAAAGTAATGAAGATATTGGTTCTTAATTGTGGCAGCTCTTCAATCAAGTATAAGCTGTACAATATGGACGACAACTCAGTGCTGGCAGCAGGCGGCGTTGAGCGTATCGGTCTTGATGAGGCATTCATCAAAATCACTCTGCCTAACGGCGAGAAGAAGAAAATCATGCACGACATGCCCGACCACAAGGAAGGTGTCAACTTCGTGTTCCAGTGCTTGCTCGACCCTGAGTTCGGCGCAATCAAGTCGCTCAGCGAGATCGACGCCGTAGGTCACCGCATCGTGCAGGGTGGCGACCTCTTCGAGAAGAGCGTCATCGTCGACAAGTCGGTAGAGGACGGCATCGAGAGCCTCTGCGACCTCGCACCGGTACACAACGCAGGCCACCTGAAGGGCTTGCGCGCCGTAGACAAGCTGATGCCGGAGGTGCCGCAGGTGTGCGTGTTCGACAACGCCTTCCACAGCACCATGCCCGACTACGCTTACCTCTACGCCGTGCCTTACGAGCTCTACGAGAAGTATCACGTACGCCGCTACGGCTTCCACGGCACCAGCCACCGCTACGTATCGCAGCGCGTGTGCGAGTTCCTTGGCCGCGACATCAAGACACAGCGCATCATCACCTGCCACATCGGCAACGGCGCGTCGGTGTCAGCCGTTAAGTTCGGCAAGTGCATCGACACCTCTATGGGTCTCACTCCGCTCGCTGGCGTAATGATGGGCAGCCGTTCTGGCGACATCGACCCGTCTGCCGTTACCTTCCTCATGGAGAAACTCGGCAAGAAGCCGCAGGAGATGGCAGACTTCCTCAACAAGGAGAGCGGTGTGCTCGGCATCACAGGAATCTCTTCGGACATGCGCGAGGTAGAGAGCGCTGCTGCTGAGGGCAACGAGCGCGCACAGCTCGCTCTGAAGATGTACAACTACCGCATCAAGAAGTACATCGGTGCTTACGCTGCCGCTATGGGTGGTGTTGACATCATCGTATGGACAGCCGGTGTAGGCGAGAACCAGGTGGGCACTCGCCTTGAGGCTTGCTCAGGTCTTGAGTTCCTCGGCGTAGAGATGGATGCCGAGGCTAACAAGGTGCGCGGCGAAGAGGCTATCATCTCTACTCCTGAGTCGAAGGTGACCGTTTGCGTCATCCCGACCGACGAGGAGCTGATGATTGCTAAGGACACCATGGCACTGCTTCAGAAGTAATTTGCTGTCTTTCGCTGCAGCGTGCGGCTTCGCAGCCTCAGCTTCGACGGCATAAACAATAAGCATAAACGAAACACACGGGGATGCACCTGCATCGCTGTGTGTTTCGTTTTTTTATTGTAGGCTATCAGTAGGAGGAGGATGTGTCAAAACTATGTTTGGCTACCAAATTGTGTTAATTGGTAGCCAAATGTATTGCTGTTTCAATTAAAAATCGTATCTTTGTGCCATAAACAAATAGTATTGATTATGGTTGTAGTTAGCACAAGAGACTTTCGCACTAATCAGACTAAGTATCTGAATTTGGCAAAAGCAGGAGAGCACGTAGTCCTAAAATCGCGTGCTGGCAGTTTCCGCATCTTCCCCGATGACGGAAATGATACCATTGACGCACCGCGCGACTTAATGAAAGAACTCAAAAACGCTTTGACGGAGGTAAAGGAAGCCATTGCCGGAAAGCGTGAACTCCAATCTGCTGATAGTTTGCTCGATGAGTTGTAATATTACAGTATCGGTTTCTGACGACTTTGCAAAAGAAGCAAAACGTCTCGCTAAGAAATATCCAAGTTTTAAACAAGACTACAAGGATTTTCTCGATAGTATTAAAGAGAACCCTCTGCAAGGCGATGAGATTACAAAAAACACACGCAAAATCCGTATGGCTATCAAATCAAAAGGCAAAGGTAAATCTGGTGGAGCAAGAGTCATCACGTTCAATGTTCTTACCAATGTCGAAAATGGTCAGGTTGTTTTCCTTCTTCTCTATGATAAAGAGGAGGCGTCTACTGTCAAGACCGATGTCGTAAAGCAAATGGTGCGCGACATGGGATTTGAAATGTAACGAAATTCTACAAATCCTTTACAATGGGTGGAGTATTTTGAACTAAAATAATTCTTTTATAATTTGATTTGTACCCCAGAACCAAGTCTTTTCGTTCTGTGCCAATCTGTGCATTCTGTGGGAGAATCTTATCAGCAAGGCACCATTCTATTATAAAATAACATTTAGCAAACATTATAAAAAAAATGTTTTGCGAAAACATCTACCATATCTGTCAGTCTCGCTTCAACTCTCTGAATACCAATAACATAAAGACTGACAGATACACCCAAAAACGGAAATATCTACCAGTCCATCTACCAGTCTATCTGCCATACCCTCCTGCGCAACCGGTGTCTTTTTTTAAATAAGGTTGACACCCTAAAGTCAACAATTATGAAAAAGAAAGAAGAACAACTCCAAATTTCATTGGATCGCGTTAAACTTCAGAAGCACGTTTACGAGCTTTGTCGTGTTCAAAAACTTACAATTAATGAAGTAAGAAAAAAAACAGGCCTTGGGATGGGTACTATTTACCGTTATCTTCATACCTTTGAGGAAGAAAACCCAAAATTGGTAGAACAGATGAAAAAACAAGGTCCAAACATCATTCCTGAAGACTACAAGAAACTTCAAGAGGAGGTTCTCCGCCTCAAGTGTGAATTAAAGCGCGAGAAGCTACGTGCCGACTTTTATGAGGAGATGGTTGCATTCGGCAAGGAAGTCTACGGCATTGACTTAAAAAAAACTGGCACCAAGTAGTCGGTAGGCTCCATGAGCGTGATCTGAAGGCTTATGCCGTCAGATCGCTCTGTGGGCTACTTGGTGTAACGACCCAGGCCTACTATAAGCATGATGACACCCAGATGCGTAAGATAGCAGCAGAGGCATTCGTCGTTGAGTTTATCAAGCGCATCCGTGAGCGCGACCGTGGAATAGGCGGTGGCAAGCTTTGGCGTATGTACCAGAAGGAGTTTGGCGAAGACCACTCCGTTGGCTACAACCGTTTCTATGACATTGTCGATAAGTACGGGCTAAAGGTACGCAAACGCCGCAGAAGAGCAAAAACTACAGACTCCAACCACGACCTCCCGACCTATCCGAATCTTGTCAAGGATCTTATCCCCATTCGTCCGAACCAACTATGGGTAAGTGACATAACATACATGATAGTCTACGTTGACGAGAAATCTGGTGAGTACAAGTTCTGCTACCTGTCCCTTGTGACCGACTATTATACAAAGGAGATAGTCGGCTGGTGTGTCGGCGACACTTTGGAGGCGAAGTTTGCCATAGAAGCACTTGATATGGCAATGAGGCGCCTTGACAAGAACGCTGTCCATGACATCATACACCACTCTGATCGAGGCGTGCAGTATGCCAGCTATGCCTATACCTGCAAACTCAGGTCGCGCGGAATACGTATCAGCATGACCGAATGCGGAGACCCGAAAGACAATGCCGTTGCCGAGCGTGTAAATGGCATCATTAAGAATGAACTGCTTATGGGCATGAACTTCCATAGTATAGACGAAGTGAAAAAAGCCATCGCTATCGCAGTCGACTTCTATAATAACGAGCGTCCGCACATGAGTTTAGACTGGAAGACACCTTCGGAGGCAGCCTTATGTACGGGCGAATTAAAGAAAAAATGGGTTAGCCGCAGAGAAAACTTCATAAAAGCGGAGGTTGCATAGCATAAAATCCGTAACTTTGAAGCGGCCCAACAAAAAGATATTGCCATACATAAACCCTTGCCAGAACAAGGGGAGGCTCAAGTCGAACCTCATTCTCTTGTTCTGTGCAATGTTTTACGCAAAAAAAGAAGCTGTGTAAACCATAATGGCAATTAAGCTTAAAATAGTATCAACGAATAATAAAATTAAGTATTCCTCAAATCCGCAACTAAGCTCTTCAGCGTCCTTCTTGCGTCTAAACGTCCTCTC
>OGGF01000106.1_pt1 | contig 66803 bp, 68 predicted proteins | sample 1571211 | NCBI WGS metagenome assembly OGGF01 (sample SAMEA2582020, study PRJEB24529) | metagenome | biome: Human gut stool | place: China | collected 2011 | reverse complement strand
CCATTTTTCGGAACACGAAAAACTTCAATGCCCTCAACTGGCTAAAGCCATAAACATAAATGCGCAGATGTTCTGTTTTTCATCTGCGCACCACTTTTACTTTATGATCTGTTTTTTACTTTCCGAAGTGGAAAAATCCTTTCTTCTCGTAAGGCTCACTCTTGCTGGAAACAAGTTCATAGCCAATTCCCTTGATCTCCTTTTTCGCCCACGGAATATCAATCTCTTTTTCACTGATAATAACCGTTTCTCCATCTTTCGCGGATGAAGTTACTTTTTTCACCTGAAAGTTTTTGCGGATCAGGTCATTCATATGGGATTCACACATGCCACACATCATACCGTCAATTTTTAATGTCGTCTTTATCATACTCTTCACCTTTTCCTATCATATTCACGGTTGCCAAATCAATTTGTATAAAAGTTATTTTTTCAGTACCTGTTAACACTTGATTTCTCAAAGCATCTTGAATATATACCCCAGTGGGGTATTTGTCAATTTTCTTTTGGTATATGAGATTTCTTATCATTATGCTGTTCCTGACATGATTAATTTGCTGCAAAATAGATTTGCCCAGCCAATTTCCGAAACATTAGTGTTATCCTGCCAGACTAATATAATCTGCGATCTGTCCAGACTGGATTCCTTCATGACCTCCTGCCCTTTTGCCTGAGTGAAGTCGCCGGACTGCTGGTCTAACATGATCCAGTTTTCATTTTGCAAAAGTACTTCCCCAAATCCCTTGGTTCTTCCAAGCTGCGTAGATGAGCCGAGCGTTCCCTGTAACGATACAATATTGACCGTTTCCTCGCTCTTTCCATGTTTTTTCAGATAATTTTCCAGCCAGTGTCCGGCTTTTCTGCCTTCCTCTGCAAAATTACTTCCACCCCAGCATGTATACAAGCTGTCATCTTCCACATCAATTTTACGGTCGGACAATATGACCGGGATTCCAGCCTCCTTAGCTTCTTCTAAGACAGATTCCCACCCTGTCTCGACGATCGGATCTAACACGATGTAATCGACTTCCTGCAAAATAAAATTGCGGATTGCCTTCACATTCTTCTTATCATAACCTTTTTCTGAAAATTGCTCATTTTCATGTGTTCTTCCAGCTTCCACTCATCTTATTTTATATCTCTTCCAAGTATAACGTTTTTAAATTAACTACACCATATTACTTGTCTATTTTTCTGATAGCACCGCTGCCCAAGCCTCGACGCAGCCACCGGCTATTTCATATACATTCAATTCCCTCTATAAGAACTAAAACTAACGTTTCGAGAGCGTGAAAAGCCTATAAATTGGGTATTTGTGTCTGGTAGTGTTACATATCTGTTGTATGCGTAGCACTACCCACTCATTCCCAGAACTGCTCATTACTTTATTAAAAAAAGGACTATCATTATGAAAAAACACTTTGCATACTATAACCAATACAAGAACGGAATCGACATTGCTTTTGATGACAATGTGCTTCTGTTTGTCTCATGTGCTGAAGCAGAAAAGAATCTCCATACTACATCTAGCTCGAAAAGATTTATTAATAATCTTGCGATTGATGAGCCACTTAAATATGCTGCATTAGCTATGAATTGCGAGTTGCAGGCTTGGGCTCGCTATGGATGAGGATTGGAGTCCGTAAATATTATAGAGCTTAATTAATTTTCAAATCTTCTCACCTCAATATCCCCTAAATGGAATCACCCCTATTAACGTTGCCTGCATAATGTATACCCACTTGCATCATTTTCGCTTTTTTCATATGCATTATCAATATATTTTTGAGGATTAGCCAAAAAGGTTTCTTCTTCAACTAAAGCAATATATGAACCTGTAAGAGAATTAACTGTTTTGCAAATATCACATGAATACACTTTAGGTTCTTGATTAAATCTATTCTTATTTATAATAGTATACATCTTGCTTTCATCATACGAACTAGACGAACAGCCATCATCATTATTGGTTGTTGTTTTAATCCAAGAATAACCACCATTATACTTCATAATCACTCCAACAACCCCATTAGTATGAGATGTTCTTTCTTTACGCATTATAGATTTTAAACAATATTCTATTTCCCAATCAATCCATTTACTCTTTGTCATATTGGGTGAAATTATTACTATAGTAACAGATGTATCATACATCATATCCTTTAAGTAATTCTTTATATTTTCTGTACTCGTATTTGTTAAATCGGGTGACTCACTGGTTTCGCCCTTATAGTATGTTGCATCATCGCCTAAGGAATCTATAATTCTATCTCTCAAATCCTGTGCTTCACTATATTTATACGATATAAATGTTTTGTGTCCCAACTTAATCCACCTTTCCATCCATTTCTAAATAATTCAGCATATTTTGAGCCATGCCAAAATAATCAATATCCTTCATAAACATCAAATTAATTTCTTCTGTAGCATTATTAAGATTCTCAAAACCATTCATCGCATACTCTTTCGCAACAACAGATGAACATCCTCCTACACTACCAACAACAAATACAGGTATCCCCTTTTCTCTTGCTAAAGCAATTTCTTCACGTATCCCTTCCTCTTCTTTATTCTTCTTAATCTTTCCGCCCAAACATATTACCGCTTTTACTTCATTCCTTTGAATCATCACTTTTCGCATTTCTGTCAAGCTACATAAACGATTTTCTTTCTTTTCCGTGACAAACATATTGCATTTATCATTATATTCCTTACTCCAATCATCACCCTCTTGCAAAAAATATTTTGATATATACATATTAAGTCTATTCTTATATTCTTTTGGTGCAATTTCTTTTGCAATATCAAAAAACAATTCTTGAAACGTAGGATGTGCACCAAAAGTCAATTGATAGCCCCCTCTAATTATCACTTTCGCAAACAAAACTAATGCGTCCGTAAGACTTTGCTTATATATTTCATCGCCCTCTGGAAAAGCTCCTGAAATTACAATTTCCATACATTTCTCCTTTTTTCCTTCCTCCGCCATGTATTTGCTCCAATGATAACAAAAATCTTGAATTGCATCAAATACCACATTTTCTCGAACTGAGCAAGAAACCACACGATTTGTAATAATGGCTAACGAGTCCGCTTCTATTAAACTCAATTCTGTTTTTAGTTTTTTTGCATCATCCAATGTAGGGGTTCTGCCAAAAATCTGATAATACTGTTCTATATTACGTTGTGGATAATGATATCCCTTTCTTATCGCTGATATATGATAAATCATCTTTTCTTGATTTACAACCTCTAATTGAGCCCCCAGTACATTCTCAATCGTTTCAATATAACCTAGAACCTGATTGGATCTATCCATTATCAATTCAAATGCTTTTTGAAGAATTTCATCTACAATATGTGTAATGCTTTCTTCTGTTTCAAAATCTTTTAATTGATATGTTAAATGTGGTTTATCAGAAGGTTTTAGCTTAAGTGCATCTATATCAGAATTATCAATCTGAACCCATAAAATCGGAACATTTCTCAATAAAGCAAATCTTAACTCTTTTAATATCCAATCGGATTCTCCTGCAGCTGGAGTATGTATAAATACAAATATATCACTCTTCTCCATCTCTCTATCTATAACTTCTTGCGCTTCATCCCCAACTTTCACCTTTACAACATCTCTAAACGGCGTAGTTTCCTTTGCTTGAACAATCATTTTGTCATATATTTGTGCTGTAATTTCTTCACCATCGATTCTGCGATGACTCAAAAAGATTTCACCTGTTTCGCAATAGCATGTCGGAAATGTTCTTGCAATAATTTTTCTCGAAAATACTTTTGCAATTGTTTTAATATATTGCTCATCTAATTTCCTACTTCTTAACTGTTCCCAAACATCATAACTTTGTTTTTTTGAAATTATGCCTAATGGCTTTCTACTATCTTTATCTATTGCAACTGGCCATATTCCTATTTTCTTCTCCACTGCTTTCAGTAAAAACTGTATACAACTACTATCTTTATCCTCATTCATTGCATGTTCATTAAAAACAATTATCAATGAGTCTTCATGCATACATAATTTATATCTATCAACATTTTGATTATATATCACACTATAATCCACGCCGTAAATTGCTAATTGTTCTATTAATTCTTTTTGAAAAATACTTGTCTCTTTAACCATCTCTCCAGTTATAAAAGAGTCTATAATATACACTTTCATATATTTATCCTTTAATCCTAATTTTCTTCTTGTCCCTTAAATGAGTATTTAAACCAATCCTCAAGCGTTATTATTGTAAAGGTATTATCTTTCTTCGGAATGCGAACACAATAGTCTATATGAAAATCTTTTATATCATTTGAAATCTTTGTCTCACCAGCTGGAATAATGTGAGGATAAATTGACAAATATTCATTTCCTTTATAACTACCTTCTTCATCCCTTAAAGATAATAATGCTATATCTCCACTATAATATTTTTTCGCATCTCCATAACCCAGCTCCCAATTACACCATTTTGATTCAACTGCCTTATCTGTCGCTAATAAAATAAATTTATCACACTTATCAATTCTATCTTTTATTCTAATTGCAGTTTCACCAGATGTCACTTGAGGCATAATAACATCCTTACTGTCTATATAAATCTTTACACCATATTTTTGTTCAAAAAATCCAATCACACCGCTTAATATAGACAAATCTTCATGTTTATGGGATACAAAAACATTAATAAGTTCTGTTCCATCCTCTTTTTTACTTTTCTTTACATCTCCCCGTGCACTTTCAATATTATCACTTTTATATTGTTTAAATGACTCCTTATTAAAAATTGCCCCCTTTTCAAAATCATTTTTCTTTTCTTCTCTATATAGATAATAACCCTCACGAAATACATCAACATACTTATCCGGGATTGTATCTATAACTTTTTCATAATATCCAATAATTCTTTTCGTATCAGATTCAAAAACAAAATTGTGTTTTTGAATTAACTGATCTACAAATTCATTGCAATTTATTCTATTTCCCGTCTTAAGTGCATTTTTCAATGCATCAAAAAGTTTATCTTTGTCAATCCTGCACTTTATTCTACGTGCATCAGAATAAGAATTCGTTTTTGAATTTTCCTCATAAGTAATTAAAAAAATATCCTCATTACATAACGCCCCTACAGTCTTGTAATACTCATCTTTACTTGCAAATTTTAATTGCTTATCCTTTCCATATTCAAGTTGTTCTACATCAAATCTCAAAATATCATTCCCTTCTTCTTCGCATACTCTTCAGCTTCTTCATCGTCTAGAAAATAAACATCATATTCCCCACGTAATCTTTTATCATTATCTGTTGTATCTACAGCCACATCGGATATGAATGTTCTAAAATCTTCATTTTCTTCCGCAAGCCGTTCTATTGTATCCCAATCCAAGTTATTACGTTCTTTAGACGCAAACAGAATTTCACTTTGACTTATATTTATCGGATCTAATCGAATAATTCCAATTCCAAATGCATTATTAAGACGCCTCAATTCTTCATGTAATTCCTCTTCAATTTTTAATGCTACTAGATATCCTTCATGTGCCCAGCTAGAATTAGAAACTGCTTGAAAATAATATTCTCTTAAATTTCCAAAAGTTATTTCCTTCTTCATTTCAAACGAAAATAACTTATATGGATTTTCACCAACAACTGAATACAAATTTAACACTGGCGTGGTATAATCCGCAAATGGATAATACACACCGACCATATCTGGATGCAACCATTTATTTTTCCCTTTAATAGCTTTTGCTGATATTTCGTGGAATATAGTCTTAGTTTGACATTTAAAATGAGAATCCATATGCACAAATGAAGATAAAAGAATATGTAAATCTCTTTCTGCAAAAGATACTTTTTCTGCTTTTTCCACTATTTTGTTATTTTCTTTTATCTTATCTTTTTTTGACATCAAATAAAATTTTGCAGGTCTTTTATTACTTTGATAAAAGATACTTTTTTCATTATCGCGAATATCAACATACAATCTTGCAGCCAAAGTTTTTTCAGGTGTTTTTCCTGAAGTCCCAACTTTACTAACTAAACCAATTTCTTCAGCTTTTAACCATATCTCATGCACTGTAAGCGGCTCTGTACTTTTTTCTAAAACATCTTTTGTCAAATCTAAAAAACTATACTTCACTACTATACCTTCTTTCCTAAAACTATATCATAAGTTTTGAAATGCAGTCAGCCTCTTGAATTTTATCAACAAACTCGTCAATAGCATATGGAACAATATCCAAATCTTCTTTAAACTTGTACCACTCTGCTATCTGTTTTGTGTCTTCATGAATTGTAGGGGCAACAAATACAGTAAATGTGTTTTCTTGGTTCTTCTTTTCTTCAAGTAAATGTCTTCTTATCGGTACAATTTCATTATTTACTTGATCCTGTCTACCACACATTAATGTAACTTCAACTAAGCTCTGATATTCTTTATCAAAGCATACTATATCTGCTTTTCCACCCGATGCCGTATTGGTTGGTAGGCCTTCATCATCTATTGTGTAATTAGGTGTTACATCTAAATTTTCAAAATTCTGTACCAAAGCAATACTCGTTAAAAATTCTAATCGAACTGGTCCCGGCAGTAATTTCAACATATAATCTGTACTTGCCGTTTTAGTACACAGCTTATGTAATTCAGAATATATTACTTCTTTTGAATATTCAGAAGCAAACCTCTTCAATGTTGCTCTTCTTAAATCTGTTGTATCAGCCGGAACAGCATTTTCCATACTTATTACAGTAGTATCAATCGCTCCGATATAATCAAAATATTCATCCTTTGATTCAAACGATTTATATTCGGAATAGTTTTCTAAAATATAATCAATCTTTTCAATTTCCCAAGCATTATAATCTATAAATCGCCCATTCCCTCTTAATGATATAATACCGGTGGTACGCATTTTACGGATATACTCATCTACTGCTTCACCACAGATTTGTGAAAGTTTGAATCTATTACGCTTTTCGTCAGATGCCCCTAATAATTCCAAGCAGATTTCATACATATATTCGTCGCCATACGAATACCCTACTTCACTTCTAATCTGCTTTATTTTGTCATATAATGCTTTTGCATCATTATCTGGCCAACATATAAACAAACTCAATTCTTGACGAAATACTCCCGCGCCATTTTCCTCAGTATCCTCCTTTAACATTTTTAACACCTGCAATAACAGAATTAACGGCACATTCGAGTTTGCATTTTTTCTATAAGGGTTATTGCTCTGATACTTCATCATTGAATTAAGAAATACCATCTGTATTTTCTCCTCATTAGGCTCTTCCTCATTCAATGCATCAATCAACATATGTCCCGTTGTTGATATCCTTATTGGTTCTCCCATTGCATACTGAACAAAGCCAAACTCCATTGGTAATTTGAATATAGTATCAAATCTGGAATCCCACCCATATTCAAACCCAGCTTCTTTATGATTTTGTGGGCTCATTTCAATTATAAAATCTATTTGTATATCTGAATATTTTTCATCATCACTTTTCAAAATATATGCCAAGTCAGGCGTTCTATTCACAATCACCGGTGTGTATAACTTCTCTTTAATTGCATTATGTACCACTTTCATGATTACATCATGTGTCAATATCTTATTTTCATATGGCAATAAGCAATTCAAAAAGCTTACAATTCTATTGGGGTTTCTCATAGTTGTCGAAAATGACAACGGCTTGCTCTCAGCTTTTCTACTACGCATAATTTGTAACAAACACCTCCTGCGAATCAGCCTTTATCGTATTATCATTGAAACTGATATAATTGCTTTTTACATCATAGGCACAATACTTTTTAGACCAATCTAAAAACCTCTTATTCACCTTGCCCTTATGAGTAATCAAATTTGTTATACCAAACTTAATGCCTCTATCATTCAACGAATCTAAGTATTCACATAGTTCATCTTCTTTTTTATCATTCCACAGCTTATTATATTCGCTCATAGAAATCAAATATGGTGGGTCTAGAAATACATACGAATTCTTTCCAAACTTAATCTTTTCCAAGAAAGATATATAATCCATGTTAAAAAGCTCAATCTCATGTTCTCCAACAAATTCCAGATAATTATTTAACGCTTGATATACATTGTTATTAAAATCCACATTACCAACTGGAAGATTAAAATCACCCTTACCATTAAAACGAATCATATGATTAAAACCATATATCAATAGAAGATATAGCCTCAAAAAATCGTCCTTATTCTCATTAAAATCTTTTCTCATACGGATATATGCATCCTTGTTGTACTTTGAATAATATGTTTTCATATACTTTTTTTTCATCTCTTCTGGCACGCAAATACCGCGATATGAACAAGACAACCCATAAAAATCAATTATATCAAATAATTCTCCGAATAATTCCTCTGCCTTACCGGTATAACTTCCTATCCGTCTATGCAATTCTACCACATATGAATCCACATCATTTAACATATATGAAGTCCCTTTAGAATTCAAAAATGAACTTCCACCCCCAACAAACGGTTCTATATACTGTTCTATATTCTTCGGCATAAGCTTTTTGAGTTGTGGCATAAGCTTGTACTTGTCCCCCACGTAGAAAAAAGGAGATCTTATTGTCTTTTTATTTTCCATTGTTCACACCTACTTTCGTAATAAAAACAAATTCCTTATGGTCATCAAATTCTGTCTTGCCTGCATTAAAACATTGGTGTTTCTTTTCATAGATAGTAGTCTGTCCCTTGGACGATAAAATATCTTTTATTTCCTCTAAAGTAATCTTATTCTTTGAAGAGCTACTTTTCGAGTTATATGTGTTATTATAGGTAACGACAATATATTTAACATCTATATGTTTTATTAAATCTGCAAAAACTTCCGGTGCACTACTTCTACAATACTCACTCATATTCTCAGCTTGCGGCTTTAATGCTGCTCCTTCTAATTGAGGCTTCTTCCATTGAACAACATTCTCTAAAACATGATAAAATCTACTGTATTGACGACTGTTATACGGAGGATCTATGAATGCAATATCTGCCTTCACTTTTCTCACCAACTTATTTGCATCCTTCCTGTAAATAGAAAACTTTTCAGAAGATTTTTCTGGATTTATTAGCTCATAAACAAATCTATCTTCGATATTATTAATTTTTCTATATGCATCATAGTGTCCTACGGTATTTGCCACTTTATCCATCGAATACACTAGCGATGCTAACAGAATACAATATTCTCTGTCCGATAATCTTCTCTTTAACTTTTTAATTTCTTCTCTTATTTTTCCTATTAATTTGGCATCATTATTAGAAAAATATTTTCCTCCAAAATTTTGAGAAAAATAGTTGTCTTTTAATCTATTAGGATTTATTTTTTGAAATTGTTCTCTATATTTCTCAATAACAGTTTCATCATATTCTCCACTTCCAAAAAACGCCTTATATATAATCTCATTCGAATATAAAAAATCGTTCATAATAATTTTCTTGTAGTGCTTGCTCATGTGTGCACTCACAACCCCAGTTCCAGCAAAAACATCAAAAAATATTTCACCTTCACAATTCTCCAACACTAATTCTTCTATCCAATCAAGTAACTTATATTTGCTACCCGTGTACCTTCTATTACTGATGTTATACATAATAAACATCCTCTTTCTTTACATTTTTCCTTTTGTCTTCCGGTTTTTCTGCATCTTTCGGAATAAGCCATGTTTTTCCCTTCTTAATTACGCCTTCTATCCGTTCTTGTTCACACAATAAAGCTATTCTTCTAGCTGATATGCCCCATTTCTCCGACATCTCTAATGTTGTTAAATATTCCATATCGCGCCTCCTTGCATTCTTTACCATTATATTCATTTATCTGAATAATTGCAAGAGCTTTTTGCAAACATACGTTCTTTTGTAACTATCCTAGAAAAAACTATTTATCTCCCCCTCATACACCTCCCATAACCTCTTCTGCTCCGCTCCAATCCTCAATATCTCCTGCAAATCCCTAGCCATAGCCTCAACATTGGCATCCATCTGTTCTACTGTTCCTGTTCTGTTACCAGCCTTAATCTCACTCTGAATTACCTCTTTGCTGTAATATTCCTTAGTCTCCACATTCATATATCCATACACCGAATATGAATATCCATTGCTTTTCTCTATGAATACCGGAGCTACTTCACCCTTAGAAGTTTTCCACCTCATAAGCCTTGGAAACCAGCATAATCCTTCTTTTACCAGTTCCTTAAATGTCTCCAGCAGCTTTCCTATCTCATACAATATTCCTCTGAATGAGTTTCCTGCTTCTATAATCTTATCTGCTTCAACATGATTAGCATATTCTTCTATTGTCGGTGCAAACAATCTGAATGATGATACAAAAGCATTGATCTTATCAAGCAATTCTACTGCTTCATTTGCTTGGTCTGTCACGCTTGCCAGCTCTTGTCTTACCGATTGATGTTCTGAACATTTTTCATTAAGTTCCTTAGTCTGACTACGCTCCAATTCCTTATAAGCAATTTGTGAAGCAAACAACTTAATATCCGCATCATGCACCTGTTCCTGTATCTGCTCCAAATGTTCTGTTTCCTGAGCCACCTTATATTCCGCAACTGCCAGATCATGATTTCGACCTTTCGACTTTTCTTTTATCTGTTCTCCAAACCAAGCACTGACCTCTTTATTGGCTACCTCCCTTAGCTCGTCCTGTAGCACTCGCGAAAGCACTTCTTTTGTAAACACTTTCCTCTTTGATACCTGCTTGCTAAGTTCCTTCTTATATCCATCTGCTACCGGAACTCCCTGTTGCCTATCTGAATGATTATCTCTACCGCCATATCCTGCTCCTTGCCAGCGACATGTTCAAAATAATCTTCTATCCTACGGTCTGGTCTTGTCTGCTTTTTATTATATTCTTCTAATGCCTCATCGAATTCTTTGTGATATACTGTCTTTACATCATTAATCAGATTTGATGTTCCATAGACAATAACAATGTTGTCTTTGCTGTAATCTGATGACTTGTATTTTCTCAGATTATGCTTTGCAACAGCTGCCAGCTTAGGTTTCGATGTAATGGCACTTTTCTTATTGCTCACATGAGCTGTATATGAAATATTTCCCATTCGCATCTCCTTATCTGTGCTATATTCTTATCTGTGTTTCTATCGGAGCAATGCTCTCCGAGAGTTATATATACCAATCTTTTATATCTGATACATATATGTTACATATCAAGAATTTAATAATCTGTTCTTTTAATCAGTACCACCCGTCAAACGGGTGGTTTGCTCAGCGGCTATAAGCCTTTGTTACCGGCCAGCGCCTAAAGACGCTGGCTTTCACTTTCGTTCAAGCTACTACCGCCTTTGACTCGTCGCTGCCCTTAAAAGGGCATTTGTATTACTAGCAACCCTTAAAAGGGTCTTCGTATTCTTTTACACTTAATTTATCCAAAGCTGTATCATGTTTTTCCTGCTCTTAGATATATTTCTTTATTGTTGCTTCATTTAATCCTATTGTACTCACATAGTATCCTTCTGCCCAGAAATGTCTATTTCCATATTTATACTTTTAGTTTGCGTGCTTGTCATATATCATTAGTGCACTTTTTCCTTTTAAATATCCCATAAACTGTGATATACTATATTTCGGTGGGATACTTACCAGCATATGGATATGATCTGGCATTAAGTGTCCTTCTATTATTTCCACACCTTTGTATTTACATAATGTTTTGATGATATCTCTGATATCTTCTTTGTACTGATTGTATATTACTTTTTTTCTGTATTTTGGTGTGAATACAATATGATATTTACACATCCATTTTGTATGTGCCATAGAATTTGTTTGATTTGCCATTAAAATCACCTTTCCTTTCGTTAAATAGTAGCCTGAACAACTCTATTTTAACGGAAAGGTGATTTTTTTGTATAACAAATTTGTTGCACCACCCGCATAGCAGGTGGTTTATTGTTTCGCACATCTCCATTTCTCCGTTGGGAGAAACTCCGATGCACTCAACAGGCTAAAGCCCATAATAAAAAGGACATTTCTCAGTATCGCTACTGAAAAATGTCCTATACATATCAATATATTTGTTGCATACCTGTTGTATATGTGTTGCATCCAATGTAAATTCCAGCACATCTGACAACATTCCACAACTTCTGTAATCCCTTGAAATATGGGCTTTTCTTGATATCTTCGTTCTTGAAAGATTATCTCTTTGAGAACTGTGGAGCACGACGAGCTGCTTTGAGACCGTATTTCTTACGCTCTTTCATACGTGGATCACGTGTTAAGAATCCAGCTTTCTTAAGAACTGGTCTGTAATCAGCGTCTACTGTAAGTAATGCACGAGCGATACCATGTCTGATTGCTCCTGCCTGTCCTGTATATCCGCCACCTTTAACGTTTACTAAAACATCAAATTTATCAGATGTCTCTGTAGCTACTAATGGCTGACGAACGATAACTTTTAATGTATCTAATCCGAAATATTCGTCGATATCTCTTTTATTGATTGTGATTTTACCTGTACCTGGTACTAAATATACTCTGGCAACAGATGATTTTCTTCTTCCGGTTCCGTAATTCTTTGTATTAGCCAATGTCCTTTACCTCCTAATTAGAATGTTAAAACTTCTGGTTTCTGAGCAGCATGTTTGTGATCAGGTCCAGCGTATACAAATAATTTTGTGTACATCTGTCTTCCTAAAGGTCCTTTTGGAAGCATGCCTTTTACAGCGTACTCGATAACTCTTTCAGGATGTTTTGCTAACATTTCTTTTAATGTAGTCTCTTTCATTCCACCTACATAATCGGAGTGGTTGTAATATACTTTCTGAAGTAATTTCTTACCTGTAACTTTAACTTTCTCTGCATTAACAACGATTACATAATCACCTGTATCGATGTGTGGTGTAAAGATTGGTTTATTTTTTCCTCTTAATACTTTAGCAACTTCAGATGCTAAACGTCCTAATGTCATACCTTCAGCGTCAACTACATACCATTTTCTGTCAATGGTAGCTGGGCTAGCCATAAAAGTTTTCATTGATTTTCCTCCTAGAAATAATGTTATGAAATGCTTCCACAATGTGAATGTCCAGGACACATTGCTTCTTCATTAAATAAATTGTTTATAGTTTAAATGTCTCACCGGGGCTTTTGGTTCGACATTAATTCACTATCACAGACTTATGTATTATAGTACACGAATCCTTGTGTGTCAAGAAAATCTTTCTATAATTCTCGACTTTTCTTGTACTTATCCACATGATTTTCTATTTTCACTCTCTTTATCCACTTTGGATTGTCAGCCAATTACGAATATCATGTTCCAGATATACATTCTGCATCCTCATACACAATCCCCATCATAGTCAGTCCATGCGCCGGGGCAGTTGGTCCTGCTGCCGCGCGGTCTTTTTTTGCAAGGATCTGTGGTATCTCTTCCGGTGCCATCTCGCCACCACCAACGCGGATCAGTGTACCGGCAATAATGCGCACCATATTATACAGGAAGCCATTTCCTGTAATACGGATCGTGATAATATCATTCCCGTCTTTCTCCACCTCACAGGAATAGATCGTGCGCGTCGTTGTTTTGACCTGTGCCCCAACTGCACAAAAACTCTTGAAATCATGCTTTCCCACAAGATACGATGCCGCCCGCTTCATTTTATCCACATCCAGTTTGTGATGATAAAAATAAGTATCAAGTCTGCGGTTTGGCATACGGAATGTCCGGTTTAAAATACGGTACTCATAAGTTTTTCGGCTCACCTGATATCTCGGATGCCAGTCAGACGGCACCTCACAGGAATCCTGCACCACAATATCTTGCGGCAGTCTCTGATTTAACGCAAAAGAAATTTTATCCGCCGGCATTCTTGTGTCCGTATCAAAAATCGCCACATTCCCCATGGAATGTACCCCGGAATCAGTGCGGCTTGCACCCGTCACTGTGATGTTTTCTCCAAGCAGCTTTGACAGATTTTCATTCAGCACCTGCTCGATCGTAATTCCATTCGGCTGCACCTGCCAGCCACAGTAATTTGTTCCATCATAGGCTACGATTAATTTTACCCGTTTCAAAAATATACTCCTTTGCTACATCTACACCCTTTCAGAATTTTTCTCTGTATCCAATCACTTTACATCGGCCAAGGCAAAAATGTCCGGCACAATAAAATCACAATAAAGTATGCAAAAATAACAGCGTATGCTTTATGGTCTGCCGTTTTGTATTTTAACGGCTTCATCTTGGTACGTCCTTCACCACCATTATAGCAGCGCGCTTCCATAGCCATCGCAAGATCATCCGCACGGCGGAATGCAGAAACAAAAAGCGGTACGAGAAGCGGTACCATGTTCTTTACTTTATGAATCAGATTTCCACTCTCAAAATCTGCCCCACGCGCCATCTGCGCTTTCATGATTTTGTCTGTCTCCTCGATCAGGATCGGGATAAAACGCAGTGCAATAGACATCATCATAGCGATAGCATGTACCGGAATACCGATTTTGTTCAGTGGCATGAGTGACTTTTCCAGACCATCTGTCAACTGATTTGGTGTTGTCGTCAGTGTCATGATCGAAGTACCAAGGATCAGGTATGTGAGGCGGATTGCCATTAATACGGCGTTCTGCGCTCCCTCTGCCGTGATTTTTAATATCCACACCTGAACAATCGGCTCTCCCGGTGTCAGAAACAGGTTAAAAAGTGCTGTGATGAGCATTAACACCATGATTGCTTTTAACCCTTTTACCATAAATTTAAATGGCACCTTCGAAGTTTTGATCACTGCGAATAAAAATGCAGTAGCCACAAGCAATGCTGCAATTCCCTTAAAGCAAAACAGCGAAATGATATAAATTAATGTTGCAAATAATTTTACTCTTGGGTCCAGTTTATGTATGACAGAATCTGCCGGATAATACTGGCCTAACGTAATATCTCTTAACATAAGTTCTCCTTAAATCCAAAACACAATTTTGCTATTCTACGATTGGGATCTCCGTATGTGGTTCCCTTCCAAGCAAAACTTCCAACAGACTTTCTCTGGCTTCTGCCACAGTGGTTGCCTCTGTATTTACATTCAGTCCCTTTTCTTTCAGTTCATGCATCAGATAAGTTACCTGAGGCGCTGCCAGTCCGATCTGCTCTAACTCTTTATAATGTTTAAACACCTCGCACGGAGTATTGTCAAACATCACCTGTCCGTGATTCATCACAATAATACGCTCCACATATTTTGCAACGTCTTCCATACTGTGTGAAACAAGGATAACTGTGATTCCTTTTTCCTTATGCATTCTTGCGATCAGGTCTAAGATCTCGTCTCTTCCGGCAGGATCAAGTCCAGCGGTCGGCTCATCTAAGATCAGTACTTCCGGCTTCATCGCAAGTACACCGGCTATGGCAACTCTTCTTTTCTGCCCACCGGACAGATCAAATGGTGACTGATAATAAAGTTCCTCCGGCAATCCGACGCTCTTTAATGCCTCAAACGCACGCAGCCCGGCCTGTTCTTTGGACAATCCCTGATTTTTCGGTCCGAAACAGACATCATCGAAAATAGTTGTCTCAAACAACTGATGCTCCGGATACTGAAATACTAATCCGACACGGTTGCGAAGCTCCCGAAGATCAAAATCCTCGTCATAAATATCCTGACCGTTAAAATAGATTGTTCCGGAAGTTGCCTTGACCAGACCATTCAAGTGCTGGATCAGCGTAGACTTTCCGGAGCCTGTATGTCCGATAATTCCGATAAACTGTCCGTCTTTGATCTCTAAACTTACGTCCTTTAACGCCTGAATCTGATATGCAGTTCCCTCGCTGTATACATAATTGATTTTATCTAAAATGAGTGACATGGCACCCTCCATTATTTTTTCCACGCAGGTTTTCTCCACCTGCATGCGGTATTCCACGCTTCCTGCGTACATCTTATCCTGCGATTTTCATAATCGCATCCACAAGCTCTTCTCTCGTCAGAACTCCCAGTGGAATATCAAGTCCTGACTGACGCAGCAGATCAGCAAGCAATGTGATCTGTGGCACATCCAGTCGGTGTTCCTTCAGCGTTCCCACCTGTGAAAAGATTTTCCTTGGTGTTCCCTGCATCACAATATGTCCCTTATCCATGACATAGACATAATCTGCGTCTACAACTTCTTCCATATAATGTGTGATGAGCAGAATCGTCACACCTTTTTTCTTGTTCAGTTCATGCGCAGCATGCAGCACTTCTCTACGTCCATTCGGATCAAGCATGGCAGTCGGCTCGTCTAACACGATGCATTTTGGTTCCATCGCCATAACACCTGCAATCGCAACACGCTGTTTCTGTCCACCGGAAAGTTTATTTGGGGAATGATGTCTGTACTGTAACATTCCAACGGATTTTAAACTTTCCTCTACTCTCTGCCAGATCTCATCTGTCGGCACGCCGATATTTTCCGGTCCAAATCCGACATCTTCCTCTACGACGCTGGCAATGATCTGATTATCCGGATTCTGAAACACCATTCCGGCAGTTTTGCGCACCGGTAAAATATTTTCTTCCTGCGTCACATCTTTTCCATCCACCCAGAGGCTTCCCTCTGTCGGAGCCAGCAATGCGTTGATATGTTTTGCCAGTGTTGATTTGCCGGAACCATTATGTCCTAAGATTGCAATGAACTGTCCCGGCTGCACATCAAGATCAACATGATCTAATGCTGTCTGGATAGATTCCACATTGCCCTCTTCATCCCTGCGAATATATTCATGCACAAGCTGTTTTGCTTTGATGATTCCCATTCCACGTGTTCCTCTCTGTCTGTTTCCTGTTCGTTTCTAAGCTGTTTCTTATATATGTTAATCTTCCCACTTCAGCCTGTGAAGCTGACCTTCTAACTTCATATGGTCAAACTGATTCTGTCTGAGTGCTTCATATAAAACGATTGCAACCGAATTTGCCAGATTCAAAGATCTTGTCTCACCGATCATCGGAATACGCACACACGTATCCGGGTTGGCTTTTAAGATTTCTTCCGGGATTCCGGCGCTTTCCTTGCCAAACATAATAAAGCAGTCCGGTTCATAGGAAACATCCGAATACACATGTCTGCCCTTGGTCGTTGCCATATAAATTTTCGCATTTGGATTTTTTTCACAGAAATCATCCCAGTTTACATAAGTTGTAACATCTAAATCTTTCCAGTAATCCATTCCTGCTCTTTTTAACGCTTTTTCTTCCAGGCTGAATCCAAGAGGTTCGATCAAATGCAGTCTGGTACCTGTTGCCACGCAGGTTCTTCCGATATTTCCTGTATTTGCAGGAATCTCTGGCTCATATAATACAATGTTTAATTCCGCCATTGCTTTTCTCCTGTCCGGCAAAAGTTTTTCTAAAAAAGAAAACTTTCCCGCCGTTTATTTTTCGTTGCGCAGTTCCTGAATGAAAATCTCCATACGGTCTAACGCTTTCTTTAAATCTTCAAGTGAGTACGCATATGAAATACGCAGATAACCCTCGCCACAGTCACCAAACGCGGTTCCCGGCACAACAGCTACTTTCTGCGAATTTAAAAGTTTTGTTGCAAACTCCTCGGAAGTCATGCCAAATTCCTTAATGCATGGGAACACATAAAATGCTCCAAATGGTTCAAAACAGGACAATCCCATTTCCTTAAAACGGTGCATCAGATAGCGGCGTCTGCCATTATACTCCTCACGCATTTTTGCAACATCCTCATCACCATTCCGAAGCGCCTCAACTGCTGCATATTGGCTGGTAGTCGGTGCGCACATGATTGCAAACTGATGAATCTTTAACATCTGCTTAATGATCACTTCCGGTCCGCACGCATATCCTAATCTCCAGCCAGTCATGGCATAAGACTTGGAAAATCCATTGATCAGAATGGTACGCTCCTTCATTCCAGGAAGGGATGCGATTGTAACATGATTGTCTGTATATGTCAGTTCGGAATAAATCTCATCACTGAGCACGAACAGATCGTGCTTTTTCACTACCTCTGCCACTTTTTCCAGATCTTCCTTCTCCATGATTGCTCCGGTCGGGTTGTTTGGAAATGGAAGTACTAATAATTTTGTCTTCGGTGTAATAGCTGCCTCTAATTCTTCCGGTGTGAGTCGGAAATTATTTTCAGCCTTAAGTTCAATGATCACCGGTGTTCCATTTGCAAGCACACAGCATGGCAGATAGGATACATAACTCGGCTGCGGGATCAGAACTTCATCTCCCGGATCAAGCATCGCGCGCATAGCAATATCAATTGCCTCGCTGCCGCCCACTGTCACCATGATCTCATTATTATAATCATAGGAAACACCAAAACGTCTCGTTAAATATTTATCAATTTCTATTTTTAATTCTTTCAAACCAGCATTGGAAGTGTAAAAAGTTCTTCCTTTTTCCAGCGAATAAATACCCTCATCACGGATATGCCACGGCGTATCAAAATCAGGTTCTCCGACACCAAGAGAGATTGCGTCTTTCATCTCATGGACAATATCAAAAAACTTACGAATTCCGGACGGCTGGATCGTTGTGATTGTTTTGCTTAACGGATTCCTCATATTACATCTCTACCCTTTCGTCTTTTGACTGTTCTGCCATAACAGTTCCATGATCTTTATATTTTTTCAAAATAAAGTTTGTCTTTGTGCTTAAAACAGAATCTAATGGAGATAATTTGTCAGAAACAAACTGTGAAACCTCACGAAGTGTTTTTCCCTCGATCGTTACCATGAAATCAAATCCACCGGAGATCAGATATACGGAATTTACTTCCGGATAATTGTAGATACGCTCAGCCACTTTATCAAATCCCATGCCGCGCTGTGGTGTCACACGGACCTCGATCAGTGCTGTTACTTTTTCAATTCCTGCTTTATCCCAGTCGATCAGTGTATGGTAGCCACAGATAATATGTTCTTCTTCCATTTTCTGGAGTTCGTTCACAACGGATGCCTCATCCACGCCAAGAATAATGGCAAGCTCTTTTAAATCAATTCTGCTGTTTTTCTCTATAAATGTTAAAATTTTTTCACGCATAATATGCACTCCTTCTTTCTTTTATTACCTTCCGATTACTTTATATAACTCATCCGTCTTTGGTGGTTCTAAGAATCTTCTTTCGTCCTCATTCAACAGAACGCGGTCATTTCCCGCGGTTGCTTTTCCGATAATGGTTGCTTTGATTCCTGCTTTTTCCAGTTCGCGCACGAGATGATTGCCGTCCTGTGCCGCCATTAACATGCAGCCGCTGGAGATCAAAAGATATGGATTTACTCCGAAAAATTCACAAACCTCTACCGTCTCCTGACGAATTGGTATTTTCTTTAAGTCGATTTCAAGTCCGACGCCAGATGCTTCTGCCATTTCCCACAGAGCTCCGAAAATTCCGCCCTCTGTCACGTCATGCATTGCACTAACGCCAGACGTCACGGCGACTGCGGCCTCAGATTGTACGGAAATATATGCATCCAACGCTTTTGCTTTCTCGATAAATGGCACTGCAAAATGCGTCTTTAATTCTTCTTCTTTCTCTTTTGCAATAATGGATGTACCCTCGATTCCGATCCACTTGCTGACTAAAATATCCATGCCAGGTTTCGCACCCGCTGTCGAGATCAGATGACCTTTTTTGACTTTTCCGACACCACAGACACTGATAACCGGCTGGTTGACTACTCTTGTAACCTCGGTATGACCGCCCATTACCTGCACGTTTGCTTTTGCACAGGCTTCCTCCACCTGCTTCATCATCAGGCAGAGATCCTGCTCACAGACAGAAGTTGGCAAAAGTACGGTAAGCAGCACGCCAACCGGTTCTGCTCCGGCACTTGCAAGATCATTCACAGTGATCTGGATTGCGAGTGTGCCAATATCTTTTGCCGTTCCGGTAATCGGGTCTGTTGACATTACAAGCGTCTCATCCTCCGCAAGCTGCACTGCCGCGCAGTCTTCTCCGACTCCGGCTCCTAAGACCACTTCCGGTCTCATTGTATGAATTTGTTTAAAAACAGAACGTTTCAGCACGTTCTCCGGTACTTTTCCAACTTTCATAATCTTTTCTCTACTGTCCTTCTGTCGTCGTATTTTCTGTAATCTGGCTCTCATCCACCGTTCCGAGGATTGCAGACGCTTCTGCTGAGCTGTCCGCAGGTGCCTCCGCCGGAGCTTCTGCCGGTGTCTGTCCTGCTCCGCTGTACTGCGCCACCGTCGCATATATGGTTGCCTCATCTCCGGTTGCCAATGCCGCATTGACAGCCGCCGTTGCATTCGGATCTACCGACGCTGTTCCAACATTCACAATCTTCGGAGAGGACTTGTAAGTACTCTTGTTAATCGCATCACGGCTCTGCTCCACGCCGTCAACTGTTACGATCTTCCACAGTCTCGCCACATAACCCATATGCTTACTCTGGGTTGTGGAGATCGCACCAATCGCATCCGCGGTTGCTACAAACTGTGTGCCCGGATCTTCCTCAGACACAACTTCACTCTCGTAAGTTACTTTACGGTTTGACGGTCTTGTTTCCTGACCGTAAATGTTAAAATAAAGGTCTTTTCCAACTGTATATCCTTCAATATAAATTGGGGCGTCCAGATTATTTACAAACTTTAAATCTTTGTAATCGCCGGCGATTGCCGCATCCATGGACGGTTTTACATAAGTAACGATCATGGAATGGTTCGAACGCTGCGTCACTTCCAGTTCTGCTTTTAATACTGCATTGTATAAGGTTGTCGATACCTGGCAGACTCCACCGCCATAAGACTGAACGGTCTGGCCATTCTCATAGGCGCCTGCAAGCTCATATCCGCCTGCTGCTGTCAGTGGTCCGATCGTCTGTCCAACCGAAAATTCCTCTCCCGGATATAAAACGGTTCCATTGATTTTTCCTGCTGCCACGCTGATATTCGTGCAGCGCGCTGCCGAAGATGTACTGTAATTGGTTGTATAACTGCCCAGCAAATCTTTTACTTTGGCTAATTCTTCCTTTGTTCCTTCCGGCTCAACCACCTCTGCCACAAGATCTATGGAAGCGTCTGTGCCGTCCCAGTTGTTTTTCAGATAATCTTTGATCACGGCAAGAGATTTTTCCACATTGACTTCCACTCCGGAGCTTCCCTCGATAAACTGAAACTGCCCATTTTCACGGATCAGTCCGTTATTGACCGCATCGTTGTTGAGTTTTTCTGCTTTTGCAGTCAGTACTTCCTTCGCTTCTGCCTCATTGACACCTAACGGAAGTTCAAATACTTTGCTGCCGTATTCCAGATCTTTTTTATCTTTATACCGTTTGATAAGATTTCCGGTTTTTCCAACTGCAAGTGCTTCCTCTACCGCGCTGGTATCCTGAAACGCAATACCAAGCTCCTGCGCACTCACTTCCACACTCTTTCCATTGGCATTCAGCGTAAAAACAGCTTCATCCACGCTCTGCGCATATGCACTGACAGCGGCTTTCGCCTCGTCTGCTGTCATGCCGCCAACGTAGACATTTCCGATATAAACACCATCGGCAATTTTGTTGTCTTCTGTCTCTGCCTTTACGATCGCACTGTTTCCTGCAAAACCAATGCATAACACAGTCACAGCGAACAGTGGAATCCATTTCATCCATTTTTTCAAACTTTTATTCATATCTGGTCTCTTTCTCTTTTCTTTACACCGCAGTGCAAGCCCGACAAATCACAGATTTTTCGGGTTGACGGGCATTCGCCCTATCATTCAATTAAAATATCATCTTTTTGTGCCAGCACAACTGATGATATTTTAATCTCATGACACTGCTCATTGCTTATGCACATTTTATCCTATTATGCGAATGTTTTTCAAGGTGCATAACCACGAATATCGTTGACTACCCCTTGGAATTTTAGTATATTTTACATGAAAGCGGCGAGCACAGTTGTGATAAGCATTGTAGCGACCACAACGATAACGATTGCTGCCATTAATTTTTGATTTTTTTTCTTACCAAAATTATACATAGAATTACCTCTTTCTATCCTGAATTTATACAAAAGAAAGGACATGTATCATGAGATTTCCATTCTTAGGACTTTTTATCATTTTTCTCTCTGTTGCTGCATTTTACCGCAAACGGGGAACTGCACAACAAAAGGAAGCTGCTGAAAACTTCTGGAACCGCGAGGACAAAGCCAATCAGGTCCGCCGTAAAGATATCAGTAATCTTCCCTATATTAACATACCCTTGGAAAAATTTCCAATAGGTATCTCTGATGATGAAGAATTAATTGATTACGAGAATGATCTGAAAGCACTTGCCACAAAAAAGATTTTAAATTTAAGCCACCAGAGCAACACCGACTTAAAACTTGCCTACGGTCCTGCCAATCTTCCGGCTTTATCTGAATATGACCAGAATTATACAGCGCTTTTGCGAAGTATTGTCGCCTACGCAGGCTGTCTGGTCAAAAATGGGTTTGAGACAGAAGCTGTTCCGGTACTGGAATTTGGGATTTCCATTGATTCTGATATCCGCGCTAATTACACGCTTTTAGCTAATATTTATAAAAAACAGGGGGACACTTCTAAGATCAACGAATTGATCACCAGAGCATCCTCCCTTGATTCTATGATGAAATCTTCTATTTTAGAGCAGCTGACATTATGATTCTTTTTTTATTTTCCCATACCGGGCGATGAGCTGGTCGGTAAGCCTTGACACTTCGCTTCGGGTAACCTCCTCTGAAAGTTCCGGCATCGGGATCTGGTGAAAGTCCACGAACTGTTTCAGATATTTCATCTGCTGTGGTGTCGCCAAAGACTGCTTTTTCACCTTATATTGTAACGGATATGGTTGAAATGCTTCCGGCATTTTCTCTGCATATAAGTTCTGAAGCTGTTCAAATATCTGCTGTGTTTCCAGCACATCATCCAATGCGCGGTGTGCATGCACACGCTCGATTTTAAAATATTCACACAGGCTCGCAAGATCTTTTTTCTGTTCTTCCGGCAAAAATTTTCTTGCAAGCTTTAAGGTATCCACCGCATTCCGCTCAAATGACTGCTTGTGATTCACTGCCCACTGTTTCAAAAAACTGTAGTCAAAAATCACATTCTGTCCCACTAAAATATCCTCTCCGATAAACGCAAAGAACGCGCCAAGCGTGGCATCCATTTCCTTGCCCTGTTCCGCCATTTCATTCGTAATACCTGTAAGTGAAACCACTTTTTCCGATAATTTCCGTTTTGGATTGATGACTTCCGAAAAAGTATCCGTCACGACATTTCCGCGCACCCGTGCTGCACCGACTTCCAGAATACGGTCTGTCTTAACATTTAATCCTGTCATTTCCAGATCAATGACTACATAATCAGTTAACATAACTCTATCCTTCCCGTCTTTTCTACGCTTCTGCTGCACCAGCTGCCAAAACTTCTGTCACACACGCCTGATGATCTAACGGATCTCTGTTTTCATAGTCAAACAGCATATACACCGGTTTTTCGAGGCGCTTTGGCACTTCCTGTAATGCTTTTTTGCTTTTTTCCGGGAAGCGGTAATGGAATGGCTCCAAGTGAGATTTTGCACCATTTTTGCAGTAATATCTCGTCTGCTCTTTAAATTCTGCCGGTGACGGTGCCCAGGAAGGTCTGCTCTTACAATTTTCACGGTAATACAGATCAAATGTCAGGCTTTCTTCTAACATCTGCATCACTGCGCCGCTGCTTTTTCTTTCTCTCATAAACTCAAGCAGGATCTCAGCTCTGCGGATTCTCGAATGGCTCATGCCAAAATATCCCCTTGCCTCATAAAAAGCACCTAATTCCTGAAACATCATAAATGCACTGTCAAATAGAGGTTCTAACACTTTCATGGTGATCTCAAACTGCCCGCTGTTGTAATAAACCTCAAGCATTTCTTCCACCTGCTTGATTTTTAATACATCATCAAAGCTGAGCCATTTTGTTTTCATCACTTCGTATGGTGTTTTTTCGTGATAAACAATCTCATATTCCGCTGCATGCCCGTACATATAAGAACCCTTTAACACCTTCAAAAATCCAAGCTGTAACTGATTCGGTTTCAGTTCATAAATCTCGTCAAAAGATTTTGCAAAAGCAGTATAGTCCTCATACGGAAGCCCGGCGATCAGATCCAGATGTTCGTGGATATTTCCGCCGCTCTGGATTTTTCTTACAATGTCTTTCAAAAGTTCCAGCTTCATCGTCCGGTGGATTTCCCGGATCGTCGGCTCGTTCGTAGACTGCACGCCGATCTCTAACTGGATCAGTCCCGGCCGCATATCATGGATCAGCGCTAATTCTTCCTCATTTAAAAGATCCGCTGATATTTCAAAATGGAAATTGGTAATGCCGTTGTCATGCTCTTTTACAAATCTCCAGATCTCCATTGCGTGATCATGCTTGCAGTTGAAAGTGCGGTCTACAAATTTTACCTGTGGCACCTTCTTTTCAATAAAGAATGCAAGTTCTTTTTTCACAAGCTCTGTATCCCGGAAACGCAGCTTTTTATCAATCGAAGACAGACAATAGCTGCAGTTGAACGGGCAGCCGCGGCTTGACTCATAATAAATAATACGGTTTTCAAAATTTTCAATATGATCGTAGCAGAATGGAATATCCGACATATTCATCGGTTCCTGTGGCTGTGTAAAAATCACTTCTCCGCTGACAGAATCTTTGTATGCGATTCCGTTCAGTTCCTTTAGTGTGCCATTTTGGTTTACATAATATTCACACAGTTGTTGAAATGTACGCTCGCCCTCGCCGATCATCACGCCTGTCACCTGCGGATGTTCTTCCAGAAATGTTTCCACCTCATAGGACACTTCCGGTCCGCCTACCCAGATTGGCACTTCCGGACACAGTTTGTGATACTCCGTGATCAGATCCTCGACATACCCTATGTTCCAGATATAACAGGAAAAACATAGGACGTCCGGCTTTGCTTTATAGATTTGTTCTAAAATATAATCGACTCTATTGTTGATCGTATATTCCCCGATCTCAATCTGTTCCTGAAATACTTTGGCGTAGGCTCTTAAGCTGTAAACCGCCAGATTCGAATGAATATACTTTGCGTTGATCGCTGTTAAAAATATTTTCATGTTTTGTTTCTTCCTACATCATCGCATACCGGAAAACCACATCAAATCCGGCGATCCAAAGTAAAATCGCACCGCCTGCATAAGCTTTCGTCTTATGCTCAAAGCCGAAGCGATATCCTGTATAAGCACCTGTGATCACCACACCTATCGTCAGGCAGACGATCATGATCAAAATGACCATTAAATTTGTTTCCAGAAAGCCAAATGCAATTCCGGTGAGAAGTGTGTAAATACTTGTCACGGCTGCCATACGAAAGAACCGTTTGAAGCCAAGATTTTCCTCTCTGCGCTCATTGACTCTCTCGTTCTTGATCGCTTTTGCGATCAGTCTGACACCCAGGCAGAAAAAAATAACCGCTGCGATCACGGTTCCGATAAACCGCTCGTTTTTTGCCAGATTATTCGCATAAAGCAGCCTTGCAAGCAGGTTTCCCACGTACAGTGCTGCAAGCTGCCAGACTGCGATCAGTCCGCATACAAGTGTCAGATGTTTTTTATCTATTTTTGCCACAAGTGATCCCTGACATTCCATACCCGCAAAAATATCCAGCGATATGCCTACAAGAATCAACAGATTTTCTATCCAGTTCATGAATCCTCCCGTTCCTGCCTCTCTACCCGGCAGACGTTTCCTAATAATATTTCTAATTTATCATTATAACGTCTTTCTGCCACATTTCCATAGACAATGCTTAGCGAATGTCTGTTGTTTTTTATAGATCCGTCACATCCTTGACTTTATGGAACTATCGCATCACAATTTCGCCTGAAAGAAAAAATGCCGCACCTTATGTGCGGCAATATTACATCTCTGCAATAATATCATCCATGGATCGTTTGATAATATAATCGTAAATCTCTGCCAGTTCTTTCGCCGAGATCGTCATTCCAGACTGAATCCATGTGATCACAACATAACACATCGACTGTGCATAATACTCTGCGATACGCTTTGGTGTGAGCCAGGAATACTTCTGTTTTTTCCCGGTATTGGCACGGTCGATCACGTTCAAAAGGATCCTTTCCACGCAGCTTTTTGCAATCTCCTCAAAAGAGTTCTGCCCTTCTAACCGGATAGCGCGCGTGTAAAAATCTTTATCTTTTTCAATGTTGGTAAAGAGAAGTACCAAGCCTTCATTGATCATTCCATTCTGGATCAATGGTTCGATCGGATCGAGCAGATCCGTCGTGATGATCCACTCCAGCAATTCATACTTATCCTGAAAATGATTGTAAAACGTCGGACGGATAACCCCCGCCAGATCTGTGATCTCTTTAATTGTGATCTTCTCAATTGGATGCTTCTTGGCAAGCTCTTTAAAGCTCTCCGCAAGAAGTGTATCAATCGCACTCTTTCCCTGTCCTGTCATAATTACCTCATGTTTAATGTATTACTATTTTCGAAATAATAATGCTTCTTGCATTCGGATCATCACGAAGATTCAACATCTCGCCTGTTTCAATGATCTTAACAACCGGTCTTAAGAAAAACCGTTCAAAATTATGCGCAACTACGCCGTGCATTCCATTCGATAATTCTACTTCACATCCCACCGGATACACTGCAATCTTCTCAACAAACAATTCCACGATCTTTGGATCAAACAGACTGCCTGACCCTGCCATTAGATATTCCACTGCTTCGGCCGGCGAAATCTCCTCTCTCTGCCGATGCACAGACACCATATCATCATACTGATCGATCAGCCGGATAATTCTTGCATATAACGGAATCTGATCCCCGCTTTTTTCCAGAGGACTGCCGCTTCCGTCATAGTTCTCATGATGCTGCTGCACACTGGCATACACCAGTGCTGAAAAATGATAATTGCTCCGCAGATAATCTGCACCGAGTTTTGGATGCTGATTTAAAAGCTTCTGTTCCTCCTCCGACAATGAATGATCTCCATTGACAATCCCGATATCAACGAACCTCTTGCCGATATCATGAAGGATTGCTGCTGTCGTAAGCTGATAAAGCTGTTCCTCGCTCAATCCATACCGGGCGCCTACCATTGCTGACATCATGGCAACATTGATAGAATGATAATAGATGTAGTCATCATAGTTTTTTATATCTAACACATTGCACATAATATCACCATTGCTTAAAATATTCTCTACAATGCGCTCGATCATCTTTTGTATTTTAATCTCGCTGACCGGCACATCTGCCGCACCTGACTTCATGTCAAACGCAAACAAATCATGCACAACGCTCAGCGCCTGGCTTTTCACTTGTGGATTCAAAATCTGCTGAATCTCAATGCCGCGTGTAAATTCATCATCAATGTATATTCCTGGAAACCCTAAAAATTCAAGATTTGAAATATATTCTGCCGAGAGAAGTAAATGTTTTGCAAGTAACAGTCTGCCAGCTCCGTCGTATATATCCTGACCAAGGGCCATTCCAGGCGTCAGTTTACTCGTTGGTAAATAACGCATGTATGCTTCCTTTCAATTTCAAAAGAATGTTTCTATTCTATCTCATTTATTCATCAAATTCAACTGTTACAAAATATCCCTTTTCTGTTTCCTTCACATCTACAACCTTTCCTTCTTTGGATTTTATCCTGTTACCAACCGGATAATTGGCAGACATCGCATATGCTTTTCCTAATGTATAATAATATGAGTTCGGTAATTTTCCTTCTGTGATTGGAATGACCTGCCCTATCTCTACCAGACCTGTGCGTTCCATTTTAAATTCTTCCTGTCTCATACTCCGCCTCCAAATAAAACACATATAATTTTTATGTGCCATACATGCAATATTATAGTATAATAAAAGAGCATTCACAAGAGATACGGATTAATTTGCATAAAATTTAACAATGCTCCAGCTCTTTCGATCCGCTCATTAGAATCGCCATTCTTATATGTATTAAGGAGTTTTATGAAAGAAAAAGAAGAAATTTGGGACTATTTTGTATCAACCGTTATCAACACGTTAAATGCTGATGAAATCTACGATGCCACGATGCAGGCATTATCCGATCTGCTCTGTCCGGACGGGCTTTTACTGATGATGAACCAGAATACACGGCATATTTTTTCTATCATCCGAAAATATGGTGATATCGCCTATACCAAACCATACAGTGTTCCAACAGAATCCATGTTAGAAGAATTAAATGACGCTCCAAACCTGACCATACTCGACGAAAATGCCTCTCATATTCTCTCGCTTATGACGGCGAGACAGCGGGAATGGCTGTCAGTAGAAAACATCACTGCGATCTATACCTTAAAGTATAATCGTGTGATCATCGGTTTTCTGTATATTGCAAATGGACAACAGCGCCCCCTGACACCTGATGAGTCAAAATATCTGCAAAAAATCTGCTACTATTTTTCCTATGCGCTGCGCAATGCCAATTTATACCAGAATGCCTACCGTGCTTCCATTACAGACGAGCTCACTTCCCTGTTTAACCGTAAGCATGCGTTTGAGTGTATTGACAATGTGTGCCAGCACCAGAAGCCGTCCACGCTGATCGTGCTTGATATCGACGATTTCAAATTATACAACGAATTATACGGGGCACAGGAAGGCGATAACCTGATCCACCGTTTTGCACAGATCATTCTTCAGGAGATCACCTCAGACGATATTGGTTTCCGCTTTGGTGCTGATGAATTTATTATTTTAAAAGAAGGGACTGATGTGGAGGAGGCAAAAGATTACTGCAAACGGATTGTAAATGGTATTGTCGAGGTCTCTCCTGCTAATACAGTCTGGGACATATCTGTCTCTTGTGGAATTTCTGTTTTCCCGGATATTTCTACCGATGCGATGTCTTTTTTACATAATGCGACGCAGGCTGTCTATTATGGAAAACAGGCTGGAAAAGGAAAAATAGAAGTTTATCGTCATGGAATGGACGAGCGTTCCCATGACCCAGATATCCGCACTGCATATGAACGTGTCGCACCGACAATTTATGCCCTTACGGCTGCGATCGACGTCAAAGACAGTTACACTTTTATTCACTCTATGAATGTATCCAAATACGCTGTGATTCTCGCCGAATCCCTCGACATGAATTCCAACGACATAGAGATTATCCGTGATGCCGGTCTTTTGCACGACATTGGAAAGATCAGTATTCCTGAACGTATTCTTCAGAAAACGTCGCGGCTCACTGACGAAGAATACGCCATTATGAAAACGCATGTGGAAAATTCAACTAAAATGATCCGCTATCTGCCGGACATGGACTATGTGATTCCTGCCGTTGTCGGTCATCATGAACGCTACGACGGCACTGGCTATCCGCGCGGACTTGCCGGACAGAATATTCCTTATATGGCAAGGATTCTTACGATTGCAGACTGTTTCGACGCCATGACTGCCAAACGTCCTTATAAGCAGGCACTTTCCGTCGATTATGCAGTCAATGAACTGGAAAAAAACAGTGGGACACAGTTTGATCCGGTGCTGGTCAAACAGTTTATTGAACTGATCCATGAAGGGAAAATATCAATTACATGACAGGAGCACTCCTATGAAAAAAATTTTTCTTTTTTCTCTCTCTTTAGCTCTCCCGCTTTTATGCGGATGTGCAAATGACAAATTAGCCAACGGCTGCAAAGTCACTGACTTTGATGATGAAAAAGTAACTATGGATTATATTGATTTTCTAACAGATTATGAAGGATATCTGGATAATGTCGAAGTCTTAGATGATATTTATGCCAAGCAGGATTATGACCAAGATCAAAAACCGGATAGAGTCCTACAATACTTTATGGATGATGGTGAAAAAATGTATGCCCTATGCTTTGGAAATGGAAAAATTCTCGAAATTGGTCCATTTGAAGATACCATGATGCAGATAAACTTGTATGCGTCCGACCTAACTGGTGACGGTAAAAACGAGATTATTTTCTATGGTTTTCATTCCTACTCCGACTATCCTTATGAAAACAGTGAAATTGCCATTTGGGCACCGACCAGAAATAAATATAAACTGCTGCCGATAACAATTTCAGAAGAAAATGACAGCTATAAAGCCGGATATCCTGTTTTTATCGAAAAAACAGATAAAGAGTATGAAATCCTTATTACATGTGAGGAACTTGGATTAGCAGAAAAATATCAAATTTCCAAACATGACCAGAAAACATTCGGCGACTATTATTCCGATTTACAAAATGGCGAAAAATTTCTTTCTTCTTCAACTGCATGGAATATTTCAATTGAAGAAGGAACTCCTTCTACCCTAACCTTGTATGAAGATATTTTATACCGCCTGAATACTACCCTTAAAATTGAAATGAAGTGGAATGGGAATCAATTTGAGGTACTAAAGACTTCTATTCTTGATGAACGTCCATGATATTCAACATTCCCACATTACCCTATTTCTTTCTTATATAAATTTCCAAACCCAAAATAAGTTTGGAAATTTATATAGAAATGATAATGTTTTATACTACTTGCATTGCAAATTAATACCCTGGCAAATAATCAAAGAATGTATTTCCCCCTATTGCCTTTATTGTGGATGTATCAATTCCAGTTATTCCTGCCGAACTAAAAGAACTACTCGCACGATGATACTTCTGTCCTCCCAATAAAGAAGATGGAACAGCCCCAGCAACTAGTTCACTTGCTCTTGCTACGCAATTGTCCCAATACCTATTCTTTGTCGGTTTCATTGCATGTTTACAATGTTCTTCGCTACCAGTTGCAACGTTATACTCAGCTGATTTGAAAATAATATTTTTCCACGTCAAATTCACCTTGTCTCTTGCAAAACGTTTTGGATTTCCGCTCATTTTTCTATTCCAAATTTCTTTAGCCACTGCATATTCCCCCGCTACATTTATGGTGTCCTCAGCATAAATTACTCTTGCCAAACAATCAATTTCAGATATATTGGGATCACTCCACGCATTCTGCCACTGACTGTATGTTAATGGTTCTCCATATGTACTCATATTTTTTTCGCTCCTTTTATTTAATTGATAATCGATTATCTAACATATAAAAAGAGTTATATATCAAATTTGTAAACACAATTTTGTAAAATAATAATATTTTTTCAAACTTGGAGTAAAGATATGTTTTCTTTCACAAGTCAAACGCAATGTAAAAATAAAAGAAAAACTATACAAACAAATATGATTTTCTTTCATTTACACTGAGAATAACTTGTAAAAGTTCCCTGACACATACCGAGCATGAAATTATTAATCTAAGCCTTGCCATTCACATTCCGCTACGCTTCATGCTCACATCGAGCTATATAAATGTTATCTGCTACGCTTTGTAATAACACTGTATATGTCACAGGAAATAACAGGAATGAAAAATGTCGAAAATTGCAAAAATCCTTTCTAAATGTTATATATTTTATTGATTAAGAGATGGAAAAACGTTCTCAGGAAATCAGACCTTTCAGAAAGGCTGGCAGGAAACGAGGGGAACTATTGCAGGAAGACAAGGAAATTGTAAGTAACAGTTAAATAAATGCAAATGGAGGCAATCTACTATGAAAAAGAAAATAATTATATTATTATCCGCTATGGCAATTCTTTTTGCAGGCATCGCTATTTGGTATAATACGCCAATCGACTTGATGGATTTAGACCATAATGAAGTTATGGAAATCGTTGTTTTCAATGGCAATAGTGGGAATACAACACATATTAAGGATAAAGAGCAAATACAACATATTATTGCTAATTTGAATGATGTCGAAGTAAAACGGGCAAAATTATCGGTTGGATATTCTGGGTATAGCTTCAAAGTAACTATTTATCTATCTGACGGCAATGAAGCAGATGATTGGAACAATTTTATTATCAATTCAGATGATAGCATTAGAAAAGATCCTTTTTTCTATTCTGTGACAAAAGGAAAAATAGATTACAACTATATAGAGGATATTGTCGAATAATGTGAACTCCAATATATAGTATGGAAGAATTGCCAAGTGCCGTTCTACATATCAAGTTACGTCAGTGGCTTTTGCCGCACATGAGCTGGAACAGACAAAGTGGTTGTTCAGAAACTTAAAGCTGGTATATATCAGTGGAGCTTCACAAGTTATTCTCAGTGTAAATGAAAGAAAAATCGTGCAGACGAAATATGATGTTCCTGTTCGCAAAGCTCACAAAGGAAATCATATTTGTCTGTACGATTTTTCTTTTTCATCTCTACTCTCTGCTTAAATTCCGGTACTGCAGCGGCGTCATTTCAAACGTCTTTTTGAATGTACGGTTGAAATGCTCTACATTCTGATATCCAACTGCATAAGAAATATTCTCAACGGTCATATTTCCATTTTTCAATAATGTTTTGGCACGTTTCATTCTTGTGTGTGCAACATGCTCTCCAAATGTTTTGCCGGATTTATCTTTAATGTATTTGGAAATGTATGGTTCTGACAAATGGAACTGCTCCGCCATATCTTCCAATGTAACAGTCTGATAGTTCGTCTGAATATAATTCAGCATGGAAACCAGACGGTCATCCTGATGATTGTCATCTTTTGTCATCTCCGGAAGCTTGTTAACCGCTACAACAAGTGCATGAATGGATGCTTTAATAATATCTTCATCCATGCCTGCGCCCCAGTAATTTTTTCCGTCATGAGTGATTCCTACATAAGCCATTGCCTTGGAGGAAGAACCATGGGACAATGCATGCTCCTCATAAGTTGACAGTTCATATGTGATTCCAAAATACTGTTTGATCGTATTGCTGACTGCATCCAGACGTCCATTACCATTTGCATCCACGATTGTCTTTTTCTCGCCATACTGGATCGTTGCTTCTGCCATGATGCCGTCATCCTGACGGAAATGACATTCGGAAATCTGGAAGTATGGTGTATAGTGAATGTAGTTATCCTCAAAAATCTCATATACCCACTGTGGTGAAAGCTCTTTGTGTTCCTCATCTGATACCTGTTTTACAGCATAGCCAACTTCCTCACGCATTTTCTCCGGTACAGAAATAGAGAAGTTCTGTTTCAAAATGTAACTGATTCCGCCTTTACCGGACTGGCTGTTGATTCGGATCACGTCAGAATCGTAAGTTCTTCCGACATCCACCGGATCAATCGGAAGATATGGAACGATCCAGGTAGTGAGTTTCTTTTCTTCTCTCCATGCCATTCCTTTGGCGATCGCATCCTGATGAGAACCGGAGAATGCAGAGAATACAAGATTTCCTGCATATGGCTGACGGTCATTTACCTGCATTCTTGTCAGACGCTCATACACTTCACGGATATGCGGCATATTGGAAAAATCAAGTTTTGGATCAATACCGTAAGAGTACATGTTCATTGCCACTGTGATAATGTCTACATTACCGGTACGCTCTCCGTTTCCAAACAAAGTTCCCTCGATTCGGTCTGCACCGGCGAGCAATCCAAGTTCTGCGTCGCTGACGCCACAGCCTCTGTCATTGTGTGGATGAAGACTTAAAACAACATTATCACGATATTTTAAATTTTTGCTGACATATTCAATCTGGGTTGCAAACACATGTGGCATTGCTGTTTCCACAGTCGCCGGGATGTTGATGATTGCCTTGTTTTTTGCGGACGGCTGCCATACATCAAGTACCGCGTTGCAGACTTCCACTGCATACTCTACTTCTGTGCCGTGGAAACTCTCTGGGCTGTACTCAAATGAGAAATCTCCGTCTGTCTCGGCTGCCAGTTTTTTCAATAATTCTGCTCCGTCAACTGCAAGCTGCTTAATCTGCTCTTTGCTCTTTTTAAACACCTGTTCCCGCTGTGCAACGGAAGTGGAATTGTAAAGGTGAATGACAGCATGCGGTGCACCTTTTACCGCCTCAAATGTTTTCTTTATAATATGTTCTCTCGCCTGTGTCAAAACCTGCACTGTCACATCATCCGGAATCATATCACGCTCGATCAGGGTTCTCATGAAAATAAACTCTGTCTCGGATGCTGCCGGGAAACCAACCTCGATTTCCTTGAATCCGATATCTACTAACATCTGGAAAAATTCCAGTTTTTCATCCAGGCTCATCGGTTCGATCAATGCCTGATTACCATCACGAAGATCTACCGAACACCAGATTGGTGCCTTTTCGATATGGTCTTTCTTTGCCCAGTCATACTCACAGACTGGCGGCATAAAATATTGTCTTTCATATTTGTTTACGTTTTTCATGTTTATTCCTTCCCTTAAGCGCCCATGCTGCACCCTCGCGGAGCATTTTTACATTATAGGATATTGCATCACAATTTCCTCTAAAGAAAAACCTCTATGATTCATCCGAATCATAGAGGCGAAACTAATGCGGCATCTTATTATGTCATATTAAATATTGCTTCTCTTCATCGTTTTGCAGATTATGCATGGCGGAATCTGTTGCAATTCCCGGTTGCATAAAATACATCAACAAATCTGATATAATATTAACACGGTGATAGAGAGAATAAAATGATTAAATTTAATCTCTTTTATTGATATATTTTACTATATGACATAATCTGAGCAGTTTTTCATTTCATAATCAACGAGATCCTGCAATGTCATGTGGTCTACAACATCATTGATCGCTTCGTTCATTTTCTGCCAGACAAGAACTGTGGCGCAATCATGAATCTTCTCACAGGTATTATCCTCTTCCACACAGGCGACCGGAGCAAGGCTTCCCTCTGTCAGCCGAAGGATCATGCCAATGGTGTATTCCTCTGGTTTTTTGGTTAATATGTAGCCACCCTGTGCGCCACGAATACTTTTTACATAGTTTGCCTTATTTAAAACAGAAATGATCTGCTCCAGATATTTATCTGAAATCTCCTGTCTTCTTGCAATGTCCTTCAGGCTGATTGGTTCACCTGTATTGTTCACGGCAAGATCTAACATTAATCTTAAAGCATATCTTCCTTTTGTTGATACTTTCATAAAATAATCCTTCCCTTATAAGCCGTTTCACATTTTCTGTAAAAACATACTGACTTCTGAAAATCATTAGATTCAGTATATCCCCCTATTCATACTATGTCAATAGGAATTAAGTCATATCATTGCTTGTATCATGGAAAAAACAGCCTGTCAAAAAAATAACGAGTGATTTTCCTTGAAATAGCGCTCCCACAGTGATAGAATTTTAACTTGCGTGTTTATATTTTTTTAATAATTATTTTATACATTTTTTACTGAAAGGATAAATCATCATATGAATGAACTAAGGCCAAAACTTTTTGATGTCATGAAAGGTTACACCAAAGAGCAGCTCATCAAGGATATTATTTCCGGTATTATTGTTGCAATCATTGCTCTCCCGCTTTCCATTGCGCTTGCAATCGCTTCCGGTGTGGGACCTGAACAGGGACTTTACACTGCGATCATTGCCGGATTTTTCATTTCATTTTTCGGCGGAAGCCGCGTCCAGATCGGCGGTCCGACCGCAGCATTTGTTGTCATCATCTACGGAATTGTGGAAGAATATGGTACTGACGGACTGATTGTTGCGACAATCCTCGCCGGAATTATTCTGATAATTATGGGAATCTGCCGTTTCGGCTCCCTCATCAAGTATATTCCTTATACAATTACCACCGGTTTTACCTGTGGTATTGCAGTAACTTTATTTGTAGGACAGTTAAAAGACTTTTTCGGTCTTGAGATTGCGTCTGTTCCTTCTGAATTTTTAAATAAAATCGCTGCCTATATTGAAAATATTAGTACCATTAACCTTACCGCCACAGTGATCGGTTTTGTTGCAGTCATCATTATGCTGCTCTGGCCAAAGGTGACAGATAAAATTCCGGGTTCTCTCGTTGCGATCATTATCACAACCGCGATCGTGTATTTTGCGAAACTTCCGGTCAATACCATTGGAAGCGTTTACGGCGAATTAAATTCTGCTTTTCCAAGCTTCCACGCACCTGCCCTCTCCATGAAACTGGTACAGCAGATGCTCTCCCCGGCTTTTACGATTGCCATTCTCGCCGGTATCGAATCCCTGCTTTCCGCAGTGGTATCAGACGGTATGATCGGTGATACACATAAATCCAATGCCGAACTGATTGGTCAGGGACTTGGAAATATTTTTTCAGGACTTTTTGGTGGTATTCCAGCCACTGGCGCAATTGCCAGAACTGCTGCCAACGTCCGAAACGGTGGACGCACACCAATTGCCGGTATTGTGCACTGTATCACTTTGACTATTATTCTTCTAGTTTTAATGCCGCTTGCTGCATTGATCCCAATGACAACTTTAGCCGCTGTTCTCCTTGTGGTAGCTGCAAATATGGCAGACTGGTCTTCCTTCTTCCGTCTTTGCAAAACCGCGCCAAAAAGCGATATTATTGTTTTAGTTGCCACCTTTTTCTTAACCGTATTTTTTGATCTGGTAGTTGCAATTGAAATCGGCGTTGTACTTGCTGCCCTTTTATTTATGAAACGTATGGCTGAAACAGCCGACATCAAAGCCTGGAAGTACACGGATTCCCCTGACATCACACCGGGCGAGGCAGAAAAACTCCGTGATATTCCGCACTCTATCAGCGTATTCGAGATCTGCGGTCCAATGTTTTTCGCTGCGGCAGACCAGATTGTAAATATCAACAGTCATCACCACACCAAGGTCGTTGTCATCCGTATGCGAAGCGTTCCTGCCATCGATGCAAGTGCAATGCACTCTTTACATGAACTTGCCACACGCGCGAAACGCAAGAATATTACGCTGGTGTTCTCACATGTCAATGAGCAGCCAATGCATGTTATGGAAAAGGACGGATTTGTGGAACTTATCGGAAAAGAGAATTTCCATAAAAATATCGTCGATGCACTGGATTACGCAGAAAGTCTTGTGAAGTAAATATTTAAAAAAAATCGTACAAACAAATATGATGTTCCTGTTCGCAAATCTCACAAAGGAAATCATATTTGTTTGTACGATTTTTATTTATATACACTAATGATTTGACTTGTGAGGGAATACTTATTTCTGCCCTTCGAAAACCTGCGAAGCAGCCATAAGATCTGCCAACATTACTTAGTCAACCTCCAGTTTAGCTTGTCAGTTCCCCAGGATTTTTTGCAAGGTTCATAATCTCCTGCAATTCTGCGCCCTCTACCGGTGCATTTCCATAGCTGACATGTTTGGCTTCTTCTGTCACTCCGCCGAGCAGACGCACATCCTTCTCTTTTGTCATCTCGATTGTATAATAATGCGCCTCATCCTTTAATGGATTGTATGTAATATAGATACGATAGCAAAGTGGTGGAACCAAACCTTTATCTGGAAGATCCACGCGGATCAGTGTCAGATCCTCGGAAATATCCAGCGCCATAACGGAATAGTCATCCTCTGTGTATGGATAAAGCTTCGGCTCTTTGAATGCTGCCGCAAAAAGCTCATTGACGAATGCCTCTTTCTCATCGCAGAGTTTTTGCACGAATTCCGCTTTTTCTGTATACAAGCGTTTTGGGATCACCGAAAACTCTGTCTGATTTTTCACGAATGCCTGAAACTGCTGTGGTGTCATCTTGATCTGCTTTGGCTGTTTTGCCATTTTCTCATCTGCTTCATGAAGTTTCTGGATCAATTCAATTTTCAGTACCAGATTATCCGTAAATGGATTGATGACCATTCCGGTAAGATTGAGTTCCGGTTTTACTGCAACACTGTTGCAGGCTGGAAATGGCATGCTTAAAAGTGCCTGACTTTTTGGTGCATTTGCCATTTGCTCCTTGGAGGTATACACGACAAAATACTGTTCGCCGGTACCGCTCTTTAAAAAGCAGGGAGTTGGCTGATCCGGTGCTTTTAACATTGCCGGAACTAACAGTTTGGTCGGACGAAGCAGATTTAAGACTGCTGTAAGCTTTTCTTTTGTCCGGTCTGCCGCGTAATCTTTGATTGCCTCCTCTAATCTATCATTTGTGATTTCCATTGTTGTCTTTTCTTCCATAAAAAAATATCCTTTCCTAATAACCCAATGTCTGAAATATCGTTCGTAATGATTCAATTTCACAATATCTGACATTCGATAATTTCAATTCAAACCATGATTATTTTAACACATCACTGCAATTTATTCCATTCATTTCTATCCCCAATATATTGCCAGATTCCTGCACTTGTTTGTTATTGATGCATTTTCGCCGTTATTCTATTTTTTCTAATAAATCCGGCAATTCGCTCAATTCATAAATGCGGTAGTCCGGGTGAATGGCGCCGTCATCTGTTATATTTCGATCTTTTTGATACCAGATTGTAGTTAGTCCCGCATTTTTTCCACCAAGAATATCCGACGAAAGACTGTCACCTACCATGACGCTCTTCTCTAATTTAAAATCAGGAATATGGGCGAAACAATAGTCGAAAAATTTTTTATCCGGCTTATAGAAGCCGATTTTTTTCGAAATAAAAAAATCCTCAAAATACGGTTTTATCCCGGACTCCTCAATCCGGCGTTTCTGCACTTCGTAGGTTCCATTCGACGCTGCGTATAATCGGTATTTTCCATGCAGTTTTTGTAAAAGTTCCAGTGCGCCTTCCACTTTTTCATGCTCATAAGCAAGATTATGTTCGTAGCATTTTGCTGTTTCTTCCGGCGACGCATATATTCCACATTCTTCAAAGAAAATCCGGTAGCGGTTTATCTTCACTTCCGCATGCGTCAGTTTGCCGAGTTCTAATAATTTCCACTGGGACAGATTGATCTCGCTGTATCTTTTCAGCAGCGCCTCTGTCGGCTCCACTCCAACTTTTTGCAGTGCTTTTTTCAGCGCTTCCTTTTCTGCCTTGTGGAAATCAAGAATGGTATCATCTAAATCTAATAAAACTGTTGTTATCATGTGGATTCCTCTTTTTTCTATGTATAATCGACAACTCTCTGATTGATCCGTTCCTCTGCCATCACATGATAGTGTTTGTAATTCTTCGGATCTGCTGCAACCTCAATCGGATCTCCCGGTCGATAAACATACCCCGGATCTGTCCACAGATTATCACTCTTGAAACGATAGGTCAGATTCTGTAGTGCATCATAATACGAGCAGTAAATGACATATGGACTCTGTCCATTCACTCTCATGGATGTGTTCAGCACAATGTCTTCAATCGTTGCATGAAGTATATAGCCCTTTTTCAAAATGCGTTTTTTTCTCAATTTCACGATCAACTGATAAAACGGATAACTGATTCCAACAAGGAAAAACACAATTCCCATAAAAAGCATCATGCGAAATCCATAGTATTCATGTCCTTTCACAGTCAGCCATGCCGGACGCAGCGGATTGAAATAAAGTGTCAGTTCCTCACCGATATACATGTCTGAACTGTAGCTGGTGATCTTCTGATCTTCATACGTTACCCCATCATATTCATAGGTCACAAACACATCATGATCCACATCTCCGTCCGAATCCCTGTGTGTCTGGATGTCTGTAATGTATGCCGTGATTTCCTCTGCTCCATCCATAACACTGGTTTCCATGTTCAAGATCGAAAAGCTTCCGATCAGCATCCCCACTCCGATTACAGCAAAAACCAGAAAAAAAATGATTGGTATTATTTTTTTCATAAACTTTTTCCCCCGCTTTCTTTTGTCCTCTCATAAATTTATTTTTGTATAAAAATACATTATTTTCTTAATCATAACAGACCTTTTACTAAAAAGCAAAATAAAGCAGGGATATTCCAAGATTGCAGGACACACATTGTGTACCCCTGTTTTCTGGAATGATATCCCTGCTTATTAAGATTCCTTTTACAAAACAACCCCATCCTTAAAAATGGAAATGCTTCTGTATCCACGCTTCTCAGTCTGTGTTTCTTTTCCATTGGCAACTTCGATCACCAGCTGTAACAGACGTTTTGCTGCGTCGTCAATGGATTCTCCTTCAACGATCGGACCTGCATCAAAATCGATCCATCCTTTTTTATTTTCCGCAAGCCGGCTGTTCGTGGACAGCTTCAATGTCGGAGCCGGCGCTCCGAATGGTGTACCGCGTCCTGTTGTGAACAGGATCAGGTGCGCTCCTGCTGCTGTCATCGCCGTTGCTGATACAAGATCGTTTCCAGGTCCATAAAGCATATTTAATCCCTTTGTCACAACAGCGTCCCCATATCCGATCACATCCATGATCGGGGCTGTACCGCCTTTTTGTACGCAGCCGCAGGACTTGTCTTCGAGCGTTGTAATACCACCCTGGCGGTTTCCCGGGCTTGGGTTGTCGTATACGACCTCGTTGTGGCTTATAAAATAATTTTTGAATCCGTTGATCATACTGACAGCTTTTTCAAACACCTCTTGATTAATACAGCGGTTCATTAAAAATCCCTCTGCACCAAACATTTCCGGTACTTCTGTCAGAACTGTGGAACCGCCTCTTGCTACAAGCATGTCGCTGAAACGGCCTACTGCCGGGTTTGCCGTGATACCGGAAAGTCCGTCAGAACCGCCGCATTTCATCCCGACTACAAGCTCGCTCACCGGGATCGGTTCCCTGTGGAACTGTCCGGCATAGGCTGCACATTCTTCCAATAATTTTCTTCCGGCTTCAAATTCATCCTCCACTTCCTGGCAGGTTAAGAATTTGACTCTGTCCGCATCATAATCGCCCAGTTCCTCCACGAACTGTTCATGTGTCAGATTCTCACATCCAAGTCCCAATACAAGTACTGCTGCTGCATTGGGATGGCGCACAAGCGCCGCCAGAAGTTTTCTGGTCTGTGCATGGTCATGTCCCGTCTGGCTGCATCCAAATGGATGGTCAAATGTATACAGACCGTCTATCGTTCCGGTCACAAGATCCTGATTGAGTGCTGTCATTCTCTTAGCAACGTCATTGACACACCCTACTGTCGGAATGATCCAGATTTCATTCCTGATCGCTGCACGTCCGTCTTTCCTGCGGAATCCGTTAAAACACTCCGGTTTTTCTGATGCCGGCTGCTTAAGTTCCGGATGATAGGAATATTCAATTTCTCCGGACAGATTCGTCGCCATGTTATGCGTATGTACCCAGCTTCCTGCCGGAATGTCTGTCGTTGCATGTCCGATCACAAAGCCATATTTGATAATATTCTCTTCTTTTGCAATATTTTTCAACGCAATCTTATGTCCCTGCGGGATTGCCTCTGTCACCACGACCTTACTCAGATCGCCGGACTGTACGGTCTCTCCTGCATTGATCGGGCAGAGTGCAACTGCCACATTATCCGCCGGTGCTATCTGTATCGTCTTCATAAGCATTTACAGGCAGCCTGCATAAGCAGCCTTTGCTCCTTCCCTGCGTATTTTCTCAAGATCCTCTGTGACCGCTTTCTCTAATCCTTCGATTCCGGTCAGATCCTGATCCCACATTTTTTTATTTGTAAGCACTTCATGCACCAGTTCCGCCGCTGATGCATCCCGATGTTCATAATAAAATTCCAGCACCCATCTGTCATCACTTACGGTATATTCGTTTCCTGCCGGACGTCTGCAGATGAGTCCCGCATCTGTCAATTCCTGAATGTCATTGCTGTAAAAGGCGATATAGGCAGCCAGAGACATTGTCAGGCACACAGGAAGTTTTCCCTGTTCTTTGATATATTCCAAAAAAGAAGGCATGTTGCGCGCTTTCCATTTTGATGTTGAATTCAAAGAGATACTCATCAATTCATGATTTACAAATGGATTGTTAAATCTGTCTGAAACTGCTGCTGCAAATTTCAGCAGATCGTCTTTATCTAATGGAAGTGTCGGAATCACCTCCTCATAAAGCATTTTGTTCATAAAACCTTTGATGACGTCGTCATGCATGCAGTCACGCACAATATTTTCTCCTGCGAGATATGCGCCAAGCACGAACCCGGTGTGCGCTCCGTTCAAAATGCGCACCTTTCTCTTTTTATATGGACTCATATCCGGCACAACAAATACTTTATCGGAAAGTCCTGCCTTTTTGAAAGGAAGGACATCATTTAACTTTTCATCACCTTCGATGATCCATACGCCAAATACTTCTCCGACATCCAATAACGGATCTGTGTAACCATGTTTTTGTTCTAACTCCGCTACCTCTTTCTCATCACGGATGCGTCCCGGTACGATACGGTCAACAAGAGAGCCGCAGAAGGTACAGTCCTCATTGACATATTTTTTAAATCCGTCCGCAAGTCCCCACTGTTCAATGTACTGGTTGACACATTTTAACAGCTCTTTTCCATTGTTGTCGATCAGCTCGCAGGCTAACATGATGATCCCTTTTTTTCCTGCCTGATAACGATGGTACAACACCTGCGTCAGTTTTGCCGGGAAACTTGACGGTGGGCAGTCATCTTTTTTACAGGAAGGGTCATACTGGATTCCCGCTTCTGTTGTATTGGAAACGATGATTTCAAGTTCATCGCTGGCTGCTAATTCCATCATTGCCTCGTAGCCTGCTTTTTCATATGGGTTTAAGCAGCGGCTCACGCTGGAGATCACACGCTTGTCATCCACTTTCTGACCGTTTTCACTTCCACGCAGATATAACGTGTAGAGTCCTTCCTGCTCATTGATCATGTCGCTCAGCCCCTGTGCGATCGGCTGGACGAGACAGCATTTTCCATTCCAGTCCGCTTTTTCATTTGCAAGGTCGAACCAGTAATCAACAAACGCACGCAGGAAATTTCCCTCTCCAAACTGCATCACTTTTTCCGGTGCTTCTTTCAGAAGATATCCGTCATAGCCAGCTTTTTTTATTACATCATAATTTAATTTTTCCATTATTTATTCCCTTTCTTTTTTATCACTGATATGGAAAATGGACTGCACATATTTATGTGGCAGCCGCATTTTCTATTTAAACTAATAAACTAAATTTACAAGAAATGTTGTAAATGGCTCAAACCATGTGAGAAGCAACAGGTTTACGATCAACAGAATGTAGAATGGAACTGCTTCCTTAATAAACGCTGCTGTCTTACATTTTGTGATGGAACAGGTTACGAACATCAATGTTCCCATAGGTGGTGAAAGTGCTCCGATCGCATTGTTAAAGATGTAGATCATTGCAAACTGGATCTCGTTAATACCATATGCTTTTGCGATCGGTGCAAGCAATGGAACAAGAATGATCATGGAAGCATTTCCCTCGATAAACATTCCGACGATCAGAAGGAAAATATTCACAACGATCAGGAATACAAATTTACTGTGAATGTTTGCAAGCATCCATCCAGTCAGCGCCTGTGGGATCTGCTCTTTTGTCAGGATCCACGAGAATACAGATGCTGCGGAAACGATCAGCATAATGGACGTTGTTGTGCAGGCAGTCTCTTTTAACCCCTGAATCATGTCTTTGATATGCATCTCTTTATAAAGGAAGCCAAGAAAAGCTGCGTAAATGATAGCAACTGCTCCTGCCTCTGTTGCAGTGAACACACCAATTCTGATACCTCCAATGATAATGATTGGAAGTAAAAGCGGTAAAATTGCAGGTTTAAATGCCTTCCAGAAGCGTGACCATGTCATTTTCTCTGTGGAAATGTTACCATATCCACGTTTTTTTGAGATAACCCCAACTAATATCATCATGGTGATGCAGAGCAATGCCCCAACCCCAAGACCTGACATAAACAGTTTTCCGATGGATACGTTTGCAATACATCCGTAGAGGATCATTGCGATTCCTGGTGGGATCAATGGTGTGATCATTGAAGACGCTGCTGTCACAACACTGGAAAATTCAAGGGAAAATCCTTTTTTTGTCATTTCCGGAACCATCATTTTGGATTCCATTGCGGCATCCGCAATATTAGAACCTGACAGACCTCCCATGACCGTTGAGAGAAGGACATTGACCTGTGCAAGTCCACCCGGAAGTCTGCCTGTCACAACCTCACAGAAATCCATGATCCTTTTCGTGACACCGGTGTAATTCATAAAAATTCCGGCGCAGACAAAAAACGGGATTGCCAGCAGTGAAATTTTTTCAGTTCCGATAATCGTCTGCTGTGCAAACACTGCTGCGCTCACATGCGGGTTCAGTGCAAAATACACCATAGAGCCGCCCAATACTGCCAAATATACAGGCACCTTCAAAAATAAAAGTACCAACATTACGATTGCTGCCAATAAAAGAATATCACTCATCGCTGCCTGCTGCCTCCTTTGCCTCTGATTTTACGCCATGAAGTATGCTGTAAATAAAACTGATCACCATATCCACATAGGAAAAAAGTGAAATGCCATACACTACAATGTAAGGAATATGTAACATACTGGTGGAACGTCCACTTTCCAGAAATATCTTCAAATACGGAATGGTCTGTACAAATAGGAAACCTAATATCACAACCACAATAACTGCAATCATGATTTCCATTACCTTTTGTGCTTTTTCCGGCATGAGATCCACGATCATCTCGATCGCAACGTGGTTACCGTTCCGGAATGCCGCACCTGCTGCCGCAAATGTGATCCACACCATACAGGATGTCTGAACTTCCTCTAACCATGTAAATGGTGCATGAAACACATAACGCCAGATAACCCCGGCAAATGTTAATATGATCAGGATCGCCAGAATGACAGATGCTACGATAACATCTAAATTCGCTAAAAAACTCCATTTGCTCTTTTTCTTATTTTCCATGCTCATCCTCTCCTATTCTTCTGCTCCCATTGCCTTGCGCACTGTATCGTACAGTCCGTCTGACCATCCGAATCGGTCTCCCATCTCATAGAATGGAGCTGCTTTTTCCCGGAAACCTTCCAGCACTTCCTCAGATGGATCGACAACGGTCACTCCCTCGTCGACCATCAGCTGTAAATACTCCTGCTCTGCCTCCTGCAATACCTGATTGTTGTATTCTCCGGCTTCCTGTGCCGTCTCAACAAGCCAGTTCTGCTGTTCCTCTGTAAGGCTGTTAAACCAGTCAGCTGACACCACCCATGTTGTGAAGTTTTTAACATGTCCGTCCAGGATCAGATATGGAGCCACTTCATGCAGCTTTCTTCCATACAGGGTAGCGATCGGATTCTCCGCACCATCAATTGTCTTTGTCTGCAATGCCTGATAAACATCGCCTAATGCCATACCGGTAGAGGTTGCTCCAAGGACATCAAATCCATATGACTGTATCTCATTGGATGGTACGCGGATTTTTAATCCTTTCAGATCATCTACACTGTTTACCGGAACATTGGTAAGTGTATGGCGTTCTCCATACATCCAGTTAGAAGCGATAATTTTTAATCCTTTTTCTTCCAGCTTTTTGCACTGATCCTCATACCAGTCTGATTCGATCAATGTCCAGCACTGATCCCAGTCATCAAAGAGAAATGGTCCAAATAATATTCCCATGTCCTTGATCCCATAATCTGCATAAAACGCCCCGTCTGCAAGCGTGCATACCGGCTCTCCCAAAAGCATGGAATCAATCAAAGATGATTTATCTCCCAGCTGTGAATCCGGGTACACTTCAATCGCCATTTTTCCACCGGACTTTTCTTTTATGATCTCCTGTGCTCTCTTCCATCCTGCGCCGATCGGTTCACTGCTGTTATTCTCAAATGCCACATCCAATACAATCTCCGGTTCTACGGACGATGCTGCATCCGATCCTGTCTGGCTGGCGCTTCCACAGGCAGTTAAAGGCAATAACATCAGGCCTGACAGTATCACTGCTGTCATCTTTTTTAATCTCATAGTGTAAAACCTCCTTTTTCTCCAACCGTTTCTGACTTTTTATTTGTTAATACCGGAAAAATCAAAAACTACTTTTAACATGTCTCCCGGATTGTTTGCAAAGTCTGCAAAAGCCTTTGCTGCATCCTCAAACGGATAGACATTTGTGATGATCTTTTCCAGTGGAGCTTTGCCCTCATGAACAAGATCGATCAACTCTAAGAAGTCTTTTTTCAATGCATTTCTCGAACCAAATACATTCAGTTCTTTTTTCTGGATCAGTGTGAAGTTGAAATCCAGATTCTTTTTTCCGACTCCGATCAATACCATGCGTCCACCGAAACAACATGCATCAATACAATTCTGGAAAGTAGATGGAAGTCCTACAGCCTCGATCGTCACATCAAATCCATTTCCCTCTGTAAGCTCTGCCACTCCTTTGTCAAAATGCTCCGGTGAATCATTCAGCAATGTTCCGTCTACGCCGAACTCTTTTGCCATTTCAAGCTTACCTTCGGATACGTCTGAAATATAAACTGTTGCGCCTTTTGCTTTTGCTGCGATGGCTGCAAGTACACCGATCGTTCCGGCTCCGACTACAAGCACTTTATCTCCCTCTTTGACATTTGCACGGCTGACACCATGATAACTGATACAGAACGGTTCGATTGCTGCTAAGGTTTTCGGATCCAGACCTTTTCCGTCATACACTCTTTCTACCGGCATTGTGATGTACTCGCGGAAAGCTCCATCCCGCTGGCATCCCATGGTCTGATTATCCATACATGCATTTACGATCCCATGTGTGCAGGAATAACAATGTCCGCAGTTAAAATATGGATTACAGGTAACGATCATTCCCGGTTTGATCCCATATTCATTGTTCTCATCTGCCTCAATGACTTCGGCTGAAAATTCGTGTCCCGGAATTCTCGGATAATCAAAATATGCAAATGTTCCACGGTATGATCCAAGATCACTTCCACAGATTCCTCCATATAAAAGTTTTAATAATACTTCTCCTTCTTTTCTCACCGGCATATTGATCTCCTTGATTTCCACTTCGCCTGGTGCGTTGATATACATTGCTTTCATGTGTCATCCTCCTCTTATCCTTTGGTATGCTTTTTATGTTTCTGTCTTTGTACTTATTGTTACATACTATGTTGTATACATCAGATTATAATATCATGTTATTTGCATGTCAATTGTACATGTTGCAAATAATTCTTTATCATATTTTGTCAATAATGCACAATTCACTTTTGTCACCCCTCATCAGGCAGGCTTCGCATTCATTTTGGCAGCTCATTTGTGAAGCTGTTGTGTTTATTTTGTCCGTATGCTAGAATGAAAAAGAATATTTAATATTATTTTCTTGTTATGGGAGTATCTGTTATGTCAAAAATGAATTTAAAAACACAGGCTTACAATACGATTCGCCAAAAGATCGTAACCTGTGAATATGCACCGGGAACTTTTTTAAATGAAGAACTTCTCACTACTGAATTAGGTCTGAGCCGCACACCGGTCCGTGATGCGCTAAGCCGTTTAGAGCAGGAGGGATTAATTGAAATAAAACCAAAAAAAGGCATTATCGTAATGCCTCTTTCCATTAATACGATCAATATGATTTTTGAAGTACGACAATTATATGAGCCGTATATTCTTTTAAATTATGGTAATGCCCTCTCTGTGGAGCGGTTAAAAGATTTTTATAATATTTTCAGTTCCAGTAAAACGAATCATAACTGTTATAATAATAATGATTATTTTTACGAATTAGATACGGAATTTCACAACTTCGTTGTCGATGCGTGCCCAAACACTTATATCCATCAAAACTACAATATGATACAAACACAGGCAGAACGTTTCCGCTATATGACCGGGAATATTTCCGAGAAACGATTAGACGACACTTTTCAGGAACATCTTGACATTATCCGGGCATGCCTGCGCAACGACTGGCAAGAAGCTGCCAAACAGATGTCAGCACATCTTGAGGAATCAAAAAAGGCAACCTTCCAGCTTATTTTTAGCAGTACTTCTGCGCAATCACTCACGGTATAGGCAACGTTCTGCATTTTTCATAACAACATTGCCCATTTTATCATCAGATAATTCTACAATATCCATTATTTTCCAAATCTTTATATAACAGGAGCCTCCAAGTTGTTTAAACTCAAAGGCTCTCTTTTTCCTTCATAACTTTATGCAAGTGCAGGTTCTTTTCCTGCAATAATCGCTTTCACTTCTTCTATATCCTTATCTGTAGCTGAGGCTATCTGTTCTGCTGTAAAACCATTCTTGTACATATTAAGAATAATTTGCGCTTTTTCCCTTGCCTCTCCAATTGCAATACCATCTTCTTTTATTCCCTGACTCAAGTTACACATAACGCTCACATCCTTCCTGAAGTTCTCCTCAATAGGAATATCGTATTCATTTCCAATTATGTTTAGTTTTTCATCTATTGTAAGTTCCTTGGATAACAATGCTCCCAGCAGACGGTGCAGTTCATACGTCTCATCATGTTCCGGCAGATTCTTTGCTAGTCCAAGCATAATGATATTCAGCAGGTCAAGATTTCCCTTCCATTCATAGGAACCGATATCAAATCTTACCAGACCTTCATTAATCTCTTCATTTTCTGTGTTGAAACCGACCAGGCTCTCACCATTTTTTTCGCTGGCTGCATTTGTGAGTCCAGGCTCTACCGGTACCGTACTGATACGGTGTGAATGTAGCATTGGAATAAATCACTTTACCGGATTCATCAAATACGAAATATCTCCAACGTCAGACAGCACTCATGCATAAAAGAGGTAATTCAAACGAGTAAAGGAACCAGCTAATCCGTTGTGATTCTGGTTCTTTTCTTTTTGTTGCCTTTTATAAATCTTACTCTTGTAATATTTCAACCATTACACAAGTAAGATTTCAAGTCAATATGTTTTTTCTGAAATTGACAACCACATAAATAACGTCTATAATATATTTATTACAGCCGTAAGATTTAAGGAGGGATTTGAAATGAGTGATTTACCACAGATTTCTGAAGCTGAATTTGAAGTTATGAAAATCGTATGGAAACATGCGCCGATCAGTACAAATGAAATAACAGATAAATTATTACAGACCACAAGCTGGAGTCCGAAAACGATACAGACTTTAATCAAACGTCTCGTAACAAAAGGCGTTCTGACTTATGAAAAACAGAGCCGAGTGTTTGTTTATACCCCAGTCGTGAAAGAAAGCGAATACATCGGCCAGGAAAGCAACTCTTTTCTGGAACGATACTATGACGGGGATATCACTGCCATGGTGTCTGCATATATAGAAAATGACAGACTATCTGAAACAGAAATAGACACTCTCCGCTCCCTTCTTTCCAAGAGGTCAAAAAAAGGAGGCAATTAACGTGGCTGATTTTATGATACGCTTTTTAATATGCAATGTATTTATCAGCTGTATCATCGGAATTCTTTTGATAGCCAAGCGGATATTCAAAAACAACCTTTCCAGCCGGATGCAGTATAATCTGTGGTTCCTGCTTCTTGGGTTGCTGGCAGTTCCCTTTATACCATTCCGTCTCATCGGATTTCCACAAATCTTCTCGTGGCTTGGTAGCTTAAGAAGCTCTCCTTCTTCCGACACTGCAACTGCTATAGGAGAAGCTGTAGGAATTCATCGGGCCGGAAATACAGACTGGATGAATGTTTTTGCACTTTCTATAGATAACGAGACACCATCCATTGCCGGATACATATTATTGGGAATATGGATTGTAGGCATTTTTGCAATGATTATATTGGTAATCAAATCCTCGCTCCGCCTACACACTTTGGAGAAATCTGCACTTCCCCTCCAGAACCCGGAGGTACGCAGACTATATCATCGATGTTTAGAGGAAATGGGAATTCACAGAAATATACCTGTTTACAGTACCGCATTTTTGAAATCCCCGATTATTGTGGGACTTTTGAAACCGTGTATTTATCTGCCGATTCATCTGATCTCTGATTACAACGAATCCGATATGCGTTATATGATGTTGCACGAACTGCAGCACTATAAGCACAAAGATGCTGTTGCCAGTTATCTGATGAACCTTTCCGGAGTGGTATATTGGTTCAATCCTCTTGTCTGGTACGCTCTGAAAGAAATGCGTAATGACAGAGAGGTTGCCTGTGACACTTCCGTTTTGAAAATGCTTGAAGAGGATGCTTACGAAGATTATGGCAATACACTGATTAACTTTGCAGAGAAAGTTTCACTTACTCCTTTTCCGTTTGCTGCCGGTCTTGGTGGAAACATGGATCAGATGAAACGGAGAATTATCAACATTGCCTCTTATGAGAAGCCAACATTTACGAAAAGAATAAAAGGTATGACGGCATTTGTACTGACTGCTGTTCTCCTGTTAGGTTTTGCTCCTTTTATTTCTACATACGCAGCAGACGAAAACTACTACCAATGGGACTCCTCTTCTAAGAATGTTTCCTATGTAGATCTCTCCACATACTTCGGAGAATACGAAGGCAGCTTTGTTTTATACGATTTGGGAAATGATGCATGGAGCATACATGACAAGGAGCATGCTACCCTGCGAGTTGCACCAAACTCCACCTACAAAATATATGATGCCTTGTTCGGATTGGAAGAGGGCATCATTACACCAGATGACTCCTTGATAGCATGGAGTGGAGAAACCTATCCATTTGAAGCATGGAATGCAAATCAGACCTTACAGTCTGCAATGAACTCCTCTGTTAACTGGTATTTCCAATCCGTGGATGAACAGCTTGGAGCCTCTAACATTTACAGCTATATTCAAGAAATTGGGTATGGAAATGAAAATATGAGTGGAGATTTCTCCACCTATTGGATGGAATCATCCTTGGAGATTTCGCCAGTAGAACAGGTCGAACTTTTAACCAGGCTGCAGAATAACAGCTTCGGCTTTGCCCCTGAAAACATCAATGCGGTAAAAGATGCCATCTGCCTTTCCGCTTCCGATGCCGGAACATTCTACGGAAAGACCGGAACCGGCCGTGTGGATGGTCAGGATGTGAATGGATGGTTTGTGGGCTTACTTGAAACTGCAGATAATACATACTTTTTTGCTACCAACATCGGAGCCGATAGCGGTGCTACCGGAAGCAACGCAACTGAAATAACCATGTCTATCTTGTCTGACATGAATATCTGGAAATAAAGAATCGGGTAAAGGTCAATCTCTGACTTTTACCCGATTTTTCTTAATTCGCTATCTGAACAAGCCCTTTGTATTCCCATGTCGCTCCATAATCAGTTGACTGAAATACAATCCCATCTTTCTCCGCTGCATCTGTGGTAACCGTTATCGTCAATGTGTCGTCCTCTTTTTCAGGCATATTCAGGTAATCAAAATCCTCCACCGTAAATCCGCAATCGATAGCGATTTGTGGTAATTCTGAAACAAGATCCATTGGAAGTTTCATTTCTTCAAAGGTCCTTCCGCCATCGCGAGTGACATATAAGCGGGAATAGGACTGGGATGCGCCTGTAATTCCTGCAACCCCAAAGTTCTCATCATAAAATATTAAACCTTCTGCAACTCCCAATTGTCCACTGAACGGATCATCATTTATGCATTCCCAAGTAGAACCACCATCCATTGTCTTTTCCATTACATAAAATCTGCTTCCGGCAGCTGCATCCGTTATCACCAAACGCCATCCATTATTTTCATCTAAAAAGAAATACATAGTTCCATCACTTTGATCCACAGTCCAACTTTCTGTATCTTTAGCATCCTCCACCTGCTGCATCGTATTCTCCTGCTTCAATTCTTGTTGACTGACGTACTCAGGCTCCATAATATATCGAACAGGTGTGACACTATTTAAATCAGGAATATGCAAAGATACCTCAAACCCAACGATTTCTCCACCGCTTCTAAGCTGAGTAAAATTGCCGGTTCCTGTTTCAGTTCCATCACCATCTGCATCTCCCGAAATATATTGTAAGCCTTCCTCTGAACTAAAAGATCTTCGCCCCATATAGAGTATTTCATAAATCTGCTGCTCTTCAAATGTTTCAGCCCACGCCTCTACCTGACTCGTCCAGTCTGAATTGTTCAAAATTTCAATCATTGGAGACAAATGCATATCGTCACTATATTCTCCATTCACATTACCATCTATCCAAACAGTCATATCATTACTGCTGTCTGCGTCATAATCAATAAGATACGTTTTTTTCTCTCCAGCCTCATTTTTTCCATATATGAATGCATAAATCCTTTGAATCGTTCCGTTTTCATCAAATGACACCTGATATTTATTTGCAATATAGAGTTCTTCCGGCAGTTGCAATGCTTCATCCAAATCCATCAGAATCCCTTCTACACCATCCTCAAAAAGATTATTATGCTCCAGTTCTACTTCTTTTTTACGCATCCACTCATCAAGTTTCCAAGACAGTGCCCCGTGATACGGAACTGCAGAATAAACGATACGTCCACCAAAGAATAAAGTTGCTGCTATAAGGAGTATCATTTCCGTATAGAAAAGTTTCTTATTTCCATTATCTCCTGAATTAACTTCTTGATTATGCCTTTTCGAAATCAGCCAGAGAACCACTGTGCCAACCAATCCTATTATACCTAACGCCAACATCGGTATATGCCTTCTCAAGCCACCATATTGACATAGATGCCAGAATTGATACAACATAAATATATATAGTATTAAACTTACTTTTCCCGTGATTTTATAAATATATTTCATGTAAGTCTCCTTTCTTCATATCTGTAAAAATACCATAAAACACCAGTATTATCAAATCATTCTTTAATACGGTATTGGTAATCTGGTATATGCATAATTCCGTCATTTAGGATTTCATTCCCCAAATACTGAAAACTGCCATCCTCTGCAAACCTTACCGTAAGTTCATGGGTTATGACTGCATCATCGCAAATGACCATATCGCAAACCGCCTCAACTGTTAATGTGACTGTTCCATCTTCATTTTCTTTGATATCGACAACCTCTGGCAGAGAAGTTCCAAAGAAAGTAGGTGCGTAATTAAAACATCCAAGTCTCGCCCAAAGATAGGTCTGATTTTCCTCATCAAACGCTGCGTACTCCCGTATCTGCTCTGCTGTTATCGGAAGATACTCCATAATCAGACTTTCGAACTCTTCTTTAGGAATGCCATTGGGATAATCTTCAGAATTGAACTTTTCTCCATATTTCATTCCATACAGATATTCAAACATTCCGTTATAATCCAACTCACTCATATTTTCTGCATTCCAATTAGAACACAAAAGATTCTGTCCCTGATAACCAAGTCCCTGAACACAACGTTCAGATATTTCACGTTGTTCTTCTGTCATTGGCTTTACTCTGATTAGGCAACTTCCATCCACGATTTCACTGACCTCTGGCGGCTCCGGCACACATAACTCATAGCAGAACCATCCTTTATCTGTATATTTCCACTCTTTTATTCTGGTGTAGGATAAATAGGACATTCCCGACTTACCATTCCTATTCCATACGCTTCCTGCACTTACAACATACATGTCTGTACCATCAAAAATGAATTTCATTCTACCTATGCCACCATCACTATGTATCCCATAAACTACTACAGAACCACTTTTCCCATCCGTACACTCTTCAAGAAACCGATCCACACTTTCATAATTTTCCATATTGGAGTATGTTACCAAAGTGGAAACTGGACATCCTGTTTCCATTAACCTTTTCTGCATTTCCAGAACCGTTTCATCATTCAGAACCACATTGGATGCTGTCCCTTTATCTGCATCCTTATAAATGTCAAAAATAAGTTCCATCATTTTTTTGCAGTCATTCGCAGCTTCTTTTTCCTCCTGTTCATCCACTGGAAGTCCATAGCCCTTTTCCCACTGCTCTGCAGCTTCTTCCTCAGCGCTTTTTGTTTCCTCCGTGGAAGATACTTCTTCCGTATCTTCCACAAGAGTTTCACCCACAACACTCTTTTCTTTTCCGCAGGCACATACGAAACACCCAATCAGAAATACCATAATCAGTAGAATACTTTTTTTCTTAAATAAAATCGTAGGTTTTGTTTTTACCATTAAAATCATCCTTTCGTTCAAAGCACATTTAGTGTGCTTTTGCTATCGGCGGCAGTTCCAATTCTATTTGCTCTATGGAATTAGAAAGATATCTGAACGTTCCATCTTCAAATGGTTGGACCACAACCGTGTTTCTAAAAGCGAGATCGGAATTATAATCCGGCCATACTCCATCAACGATAAGCGTAATTGTTCCATCCGCATTTTCTGTATAATCAACCACCTCTCCAAAGGGCGGATATGGGCTGGCATAAATCATTTCATATTCATAACTGTTGCTACCCTCATCATATCCACAATGCTCTCTCAACTGTTCCACCGATACAGGAAAATAGGTGGTCATAATCTTTTCAAATTCCTCTGCCGAAATCTTCCAATCTTCAGTTTTTAAATTTTCACCCGTATGAATACGATAAATATCTTCAAACATACAGGGCATCAATATGTCTTCCACATTGCTGCTATCCCAGTTTACAACAAGCATATTATAATTCACATAGCTTAATCCTGATATGTACTTTTCCGTAAGTTCTCTGCATTTATCTGAAAGTGGTTTTATTCTCCAATACTCCCGTAAACCTGCATGAGCCATTACTTCTTCATACGCATAGATAAAATAACCCTTTTCTGTCAGTTTGATCTCCGCCACATCACTAACGGAAGTACCCTGTATCTCCGGCACCCCACCTTCTTTCCATCGCACTCCTATGTAATAAGTCTGCAATTTATTTTTACGATAGATAAAAGTTACTGCACCCAACAACCCATCTCTATGTACATCAAATACTGTTACCATTGAATCATGACCATCCAAATATTCAGCATAGAATGTCTCTATTTTTTCATAATTCTGCATATTGGTATCTTCTTCTACACTCACCAATCCTTTACTGCCCAAGTGTTCTACAACAACTTTTCGCTGTTCGCTAGTGAAGTCACTAATACCAGAAGAATAGTTTGGTGCATCTGAAATTACTATATCCACATATATTTCACTGACTGATTCGGCTGCTGATAATACCATACTTTGTAATTCTTTCTTTTCCTCATCTGTAATTAAGCACTCCTCAGATTGAGGCACGAACCAATATACAGACTCCATAGAAGATTCCGTATCTGTTTCCTCTACCGATACCTCTTCGCTGTTCTCGATTTCTACAGGAGGTTCCCATACTTCCTCTGCTACACTTTGAGGTTTCTCCGTTTTCAATTTTTCCCAACAGACCGTACCAACTATAACAACAAACAAGAATATCAAAATTGGAAATCCGCACTTTCTAAACATCCATTTCACATCTTCCATCATTTACCTCCATATATTTCATCCCATTCCTTCGCTGTCAGGCGAGGTGTATGCCATGTTTCCTCACAATTATCCTCGGATGGTATAATTCGGTTAGACACATACTGTACTCCTCCATTCTCTAAAGGACGAACTACAACCTCATGTGCATATACTTTAGAATCCCCCATATACGGAAACACCACATTAGCTGTCAGAGTAAGTGTTCCATCGCTGTTCTCCGTGAATCCGATTACCTCTGAATATGGATATTCCGGGTACTCCACTTCTTCAAACCCTCTCGGTTTATATTCATAGGTCGAATCCTCTGAATAATAGACCGTTTTGGATTGCAGCGTTTCACTATCGATATTGAAGTAGGTCATGATAACACTTTCAAATTCCTCCTTCGGAATCCGGTAAACCGCACCGACTCCTAAATTGTCATCTGCGACATAAGGAATATTTGTCCCATAAACTTTTGGATAGAGCAGGTCAAACATATCGTAGAAATTCAATTCTCCAAAATCATCCTCACTCCAATCTATAATAAACATATTATTCTGTTCAAAACTGATTGGAGCGAGATACTTCCGAGTCAGTTCTCGGCACGTCTCATCCAAAGGCTGCACCCGCAATGCAGTATCCTCTTCCACTCCGCTTAATGTAAGAAGATATAATTCTTCCGAGTACCATACTCCTGAAAACATCAGATATCCTTCTTCTGTATAGTTCCAATATTCTGCCTGATAGCTTCCTATTGTATTTCTTTGTATAGTTCCGTTTTCGTACTTGTAATAGCTTCTGACCACATCTACATTTCCATCTTTTGTCTGCAAATCGTATTCTACAAACCCCGGCAAATAACTGACCTCAATAATGGATATTTCTGCCTCTTCCTTCTCATCTACCATTTCGCAGAAGTGGGCCACCTGCTCCGGCTCAGTCATATCAATCTGGTTTTTACTGTCAACTGCCGAATATCCATTTTCTCCAAGACAATTTACAATGCCTCGAATCGTTTCCAAATCAGCTAACTTATTTTCTTCTGCAGCCTTTTCATAAAGATCTATACAGATGTTTATAATTTCATCTGCATCCTGCTCTGATTCTTTCTGAATAGCCTGAACATCAATTACCGTTTCCGAAACTGTATTTTCTTCCGGGGGTGCATCACTGCACCCCGAAATACTAAGTATTAATACAAAGCTAATTGCTGCCAAACCACTCTTCCAGAACCAGCTTGTCTTTCTTAACAACATATCCACTTCCTCCTCTTCCTTTCACACCTTCTATCATGCTGATAATCAATATAGGATGTTTTACCGTATCTTCTGCTGTAAAAATTGCAAACCATCCTAATTCCGTACCCGAAGTATCATCCTTCGATGCCTTGATTCCTGCCGTATCTGTTTTTCCTGCTAAAAGAATGTCATCCCGATGGGCTGCATATCCAGTTCCATTAGAATCATTCACAACCTTCTTTGTTCCTTCCAATACACGGCTTGCTGTCTCATTAGAAATAGATACAAGCCATATGTAACGGGTTCACTAAAACCTGTCCTTGTCCGTAACCGCTGTCAGCTTAAGCCTACATTCCCATAATCTTCCATTGGATCGATTGCTCCTGATTCCAAGCCGACCGCAGCGGTAATTGGCTTGAATGTAGACCCCGGACACCACACTTGCCGGAACCGATTATACATTGGTTCACCCTCCATTCCGCTTCTACCGATTACACTATTGGCTGCATAGCCTTCTCCTGCATGTTTCTCTAAATCTTCCTGACTAACATTCCCCGATGCCTCAATATGTAGCATCACATACATTTCTTCATACTCCTGTTTTAGAATATGATCCATGTACTCCACCAGAAGTTCTTCCGGTGTCCTCCATGCATTTTGCTTTGCTGATATAGTCATATTCTATTTTCAATGTACTCTATATTTTCAAAATATTACATTCGTAAGATTTTGAAATAAAAAAATTTCTCTTTGCTGGGTATATTGTACTATGCATTCCTCCCCTTTTTTTATTACGTGTGTAAGATTTCGTAGCAAAAAAATTTCGTCCGCAATCCTGCTGCACTTGTACAAATATTACATCAGTAAGATTTATAAGTCAAGTTATCTTTATACAAAAAAAGGCTCCTGCCGGGAGGTATCATACATTTTCGCTCCTTAATATCCCACAAACCGCAGAAAATCAAGGCTTCCTTGAAAGCAGACAAACAGTTTCAATATTCCCCTGAACTTTGATTTTATACTGTATAGCGAAAGTATTCAATAGGTTTCAAAGTGGGATAATATATTTAGCCCGTTTGAAATACTCCCCACCAAATAATCATCTAATCGCCCTAACTTCTATATCACCCAATTTTTTGTCACATGCCCTATGTGAAGGAAACGCTGTAAATCCTGGTCTTGAGATATAGTTACGAGTCTTGTCATAATAAACACTCAGAATTCCTGTTAACAAAAACTGAAATCCCATGTGTACTTCTTCCTCACTGTGATTAAAAAATATATATTCTCCAACTTCCCCATCCTGAGGACGTCTTTTAAAAATGCTCCATTTATTAAACGAACCAATATATCCTATTAAATCATCAAAATAATCATCTTCCTTAGAATAAACTCCTTCTAATTTTTCAAAAATCCATTGTTCCGTAGTTTTCTCTTTTTTCTCAAATGCATCCATTGACACCAAAGCCAAAAATGGACCTCTTAAATGTTGACCATTATCATCGACACAACGACATAATTTTGATGCAGCCTTCAATGCTTGAGCTTCATGTACTATATCATTTTCATGTAAATTCTTTTTCACAGAAATAATACCTACAACGCCCTCTGGTGGAACTGTAACATTTTCTCCAAATCTCTGAAAAATAGGATATTTAGCACTATCATAAATTAATATATCTAACTGTGTAGAATGGCTGTCCACTTCATTTTTCCTGCTTCTATTTTTCAATCCTGTTTTTACTGCTGGTCTCAAAATAAATCCCGTTAAAACTTCCAAATCTTTTGGTAAATATCTCTTCAGATATTCTCGTATTAATGTTTCTACATATCTTCCATCTTCTCCGTTATGGGCAGCTCCATTTCTATTTTCTGCTGGAATTAATATTTGAAATTGTTTATAAGTATCCAACATGGCTTGCATCTCATTTGACCAATAATTCTGGATTCTTTTACCATCCATATTATTACACCTCCAACTCCTCTTAGCACCATTTATGATTATAACTCGAACATATCATAGGAAGGCGCTTCTGTTCTATCAACTTTAATCCCCATTTCTTGAGCTATTGTTTCCATCCCCCAAACATATGATCCAAACTCGTTCTTCTGTGACTGACTGAGTTTTTCCCATGCCTCCGGATTAACAACCAAGTTTTCACTTATCATTGGTAAGAGATTATTAATAAAATTTCTTTTCTTTACTTCGTCCAAACCATTTAATTGTTCAAAATATGACGAAAACATTCCATCATTTTTCTTAAACCACGAAATAATACAATATGTTTTCTCATTTTCAGGAAAAACACAGACATATACATGTTGTGCTGGCTTACTGAAATCCAGCAAATCCTGCACTCTCCTATTATTCAAATCATACTGCAATGCTTCAAACCCTGTACAAGCAAATTTTACCGCTTTGTCAAATTCCCAAATAATACTTGTTAAAACAGAATAATCTTTTTCCAAAATAGCTTTATCAAAGATTTTTTTGTCCTCAATAAAATCCTCAATCGCCATTTTATTCCCTTTAAAAGGATCCTCTGCATCCGGCATATTAACCAGAGATGGCCTCTTTGCAAAAATAATCTGTTCCATTTTTTTAACTTCCTGCTTTTTATGATATTCTAAAGCAAAACATCTATATGTATACAAGAAAACTTGTTCTTCAGTTTTCTCAAAATCTCTATCCTCAATTGGTTGAAATAAAGTTTTATCATGATGACCACAAAATCCAGTGAATACTGTCGCTTCTTTTCTTCCATAACTCGTCATTGGTGCAAAGGGATTATCAGGTTTCGGACATGGCATAAAAACCATTCCGTTACTAGATATCCTTTTTAGTATTTTATTATTTTGGATTGAATGGGCTCCTATAATCTTCTCTGAACACTCTTCATTATTTGGATGTAAACATTGTTTTATTCTGGACTCTTTTCGAATCAGTTTGTAATTGTCTAATAAATTTAGCGGGTTTACAAAATCTGCATCATCTTGTTTTCCTTTACAACAAAGCTTATATTTTTTTCCACTCCCACAAGGACATGGATCATTAGGATATACTTTTTTACTCGTAAATATTCCCCCTTTTTGCGAAAAAGTATCCTTTCGCCAAAATGTATATATTCCATTCCCCAAAGCCTATCCCCTGGGGTGAATCTCCGATTATATCATCACTCTACGGAAACAGAAACACACATCTATTTTATTTCCAAAATGGCGAAATCCTTTGGCTTAACAGTGATAAGGAACTAATTTACTTATCAACTGTTAGCTGACGGTTTCCGGGGTGCATACGGACAAATCCCGTCTGATTTCTAACAGGAAGTCAGACGGGATTTTCGCTTTATATTACGAATTATGGAGGACATACCATGAAAACCTTAATATCTTGTGCCTACAATATGGATAATTGCTGTGTGGAAGTGAAATTCAGCGACGGCAGTATGATTGCGATTGACACTATCGTCGTTGAGAACGAGATTGCTGACAATATGTATCAGCGGTCAGAGCTGGATTATTTGATCTACAACGCTCCTTTGGAGTATGCAGACCTTATCTTGAACGGCGATCCCGAAACCTATTTGAAAACTGTAACAGAATACAAGCCTTGGGATAGCTGACAACACGCTGCCCGCAGGAGAAAATCCTGCGGGCGTTTTTCTGTTTATATTATTTCCCTCCGTTGGATCTCAATTTAGGAAAGAAGATGACAATCTTGAAGCTCTTTCCCCACTGGGAAGCTGCTTCCAGATGAAGATTTAGATCGTCGGCCATCTTCTTAACCAGGTAAAGTCCCATACCGGTAGCCTTCTTTCTGCTGTCAGTAGAATCCCCGGTAAAGCCCTTTTGAAAAATGTACGGCAGATTATATTTTTTTACGCCAATGCCGTTATCTTCAACAGAAAGGATATCTGCAGTCTCCGAATGTATCACGGAAATTGTAAGCATGGGACTATCGCTGCTATATTTGATGGCATTGCTAACGATTTGTCCCAACATAAACTGAAGTCCTCTACGGTCTGTATAGACTGTTTCAGATTGCAGTTTGTTGAGAATGACAAAATGCTTCTCTTCAAGAAGTGGGGCATAGTCCTCCAGAACTTCACCCAAGCAGTCATTCAAATTGACATCCTCAAATCGGTAATCCTTTGTACTGCTCTTCAACCGGGCATAGTACAGCATCTGCGTGACATCCTCCTGAAGCTGACTGCGGACATAATCCAGCTTTGCTTGCAGGGAAGGAGAGATTTCATCGTTCCGGTTATCCAAGAGCATGGTCAGCAACGATAGGGGCGTTTTCGCTTCATGTGCCCAGCCCTCCACGTATTCTTCATAGTCCCGTAAGGCATCCGCCATATTGTTACTCTCGTTTTTGTATTCCCGTAAAACCGAAGCCAAAAATCGGACAGATTCTCCTTCTTTCTGACTAATGGCACTGAGCAGCCGTTCTTCATTGCAGATGGTAGGATCACTGAGGAAATCTCGGAACAGTTCCATGTGGGTGTTCTCCCTCTTGTTTAGTACAAACAGAATCGCTGAAAACAAAAGGATGCTCGTCAGAACTACTAACCCGATCAAGGTTTGAAATACCTGAATGTCAGAAATCCAAAGAATGACAGCGCAAAAGCAATCCACGCCCAGCAGCAACAGAAGCCAGGGGTAGTACCGTTCTATCATGTGCCAAAGCTGCTTCATAGAGACACCTCCGCTTCCAAACGGTAGCCCATTCCTCGAACTGCAACGATTCGCTGCTTCATTTCAAGGGCGGACATCGTTTTTTTCAGCCGGGTTAGGTTAACCTGCAAGGCATTTTCATCTATGTATTCCGTGGTTCCCCATAGTGCCATGCAAAGCTGCTCCGTCGTGACCAGAGCATCGCCGCCGGACAAAAGAGCGACCAACAGTTTTCCCTGATTTTTTGGAAGCACCACAGAGGTATTATGAATATAAAGCGTGTAGGTCTGCTGGTCTAACAGGAAATCTGGTCCCTCTATGAGATTGGTACGGCCTTCATACCTTTTGAGAATATTGGATACCCTGGCAAGAAGTCGATCTTTTCTGCACGGCTTCGTCAAATATTCATCGGCACCCAACTGGAACGCTTGCAGTTCATCCTTTACCTGATCTCTGGAAGTCAGCACCAGGACGGGGATAGCAGTTTTATTCTTTAGCTCCTGGCAGATTTGAAAGCCACTGATCTCCGGCAAGTTCAGGTCTAAGATCACAAGGTCAGGGCGGAGGGCTGCCAAGAGCCGAGCGGCATCTTCAAACTCGGTAATTGCCTCCACAAGATAGCCGTCCTTTTGGAGCATATCGCAGAGTTCTTCCCGCATATAGACTTCATCTTCCACAACAGCAATTCTTTTCATGACAGCACCTCCTTCCAAATTATTCTTCTCTCTGCGGCTGCATCAGTGTCAGCAAATACCGATCACTGGAGCGCTTGACCACTCTCATATAAATATATTCTATCACGCAAAGTAGTAAAATCATAGCAGCAGATACAAGCAGCATTTCAGACACTGTCCCACGGGTTCGGGACGAGAGTATCCCTGTAAATAACGCCCTGACTCCAAACAGACTGCTGACAGCCGCAACCAATACAGGAAGTCCCATAAACCAGGTAATTTGCTTTCCAGCAGACTGGCAAAGGGTTTCGTAAGTAGCTCCCAGGCGGATCAGGGTCTGGTATCTGCGCCCGGTTTTTTGCTGACTCATCAGGAACTGAACACCCACGATGGTGTTGGCAACTACCAGGAAAACAATCGCAAGATAGAGGGTAATATAACTGGATGCTATGGTGTAGAAAAGCTGACGACCTATATTCTGAAGATAGCTTTCATATTCAATGCCAGTTTCGTCCAGCATCTCGTTCAAATCCAAATATGCAGTCATAAGGCTATTTCCATCCAGAGCCTGCTCACTGAGCACCGCATTGACATAGGTATCATACATTCCCTGGCTATAATATAGGAATGCTTCATCCGGAAGAATCAATGCAAAGGACAAGGTTATAGAACGGTCCGTGACCAAATTCACAGACTGAACCTCTCCTGTAAGATGAATCGGACTACCATCCAGTTCCACCTTGGGCTGTCCGGCCAATACTTGGTTCAGCATTGCGGTACGGCTTACCATAGTAAACTCTGTATCAATATAGACAGCGGCCTCCTTTTCGCCTAATTGGAGAGCCGGTTTGCCGGACAATTCCAACAAACGATTATAGTCCGATAAACAAATCAAATATGGGTATGTGGCATAACCAAGATTGTTCAGAAGGACATCCCGGTCTTCCGACTGGGGCAGGCTCCGAAGAGAGTCCATAACAGCGTCCATGCTGTAGGCATTATCATAATCTTCTGTGGTGCGAATACGCCCAACCCTCATTTCAAAAAGCTCTGAAAATTGATTTTCCAAACCGTTTTCTTTCAGGGCTGCCTTTATATTCGGAAGAACCTGCGATGAATCTTCTGCAGTATGATCTTCAAAAGTATAGTCGATTACATGGCCAGAAGACAGGCTATTCGTTCCTGCAATTCCTACGCCCGCACCAAAACAACACAGCGCCGCCAGAATCAGCAGGGAGCTGATGGCCATGGAGGTTGACTGATGAATAACATTCTCCTGAATCTGCCGGAAGGTAAATACATGAAGCTGCTTATTTCCTTTTCCTTTCTTAACAATCAAAGCAATCAGCGCACGCATCCCATAGAAAAGCAGCATCGTACCAACTATGCCCAACAGCAAAGTCAGTCCCATCATACTTACCTTTGTCCATGCAATTCCCTGAATCGCCATGTAGTAAGCCACTGCCAACATCACACTTCCGCATATAGCAGCCAGTCCATAGATAACAGATGGCATTTGCTTTTTGGGGCGGTTCGTTGGCTGGGATAGCAAAGTACCGATCTCCTGGCGGCTGATTCGTCCACTCAAAATCAGAAGTGCCGTCAGCTTAATTGCCAGAAATCCTGCCAGCGTCCATTCAATTGCAGACCAGGATAAAGAAAACTGATGACCGATGATCCCCATGCCTACCAGCTTGGCGGTGACAAGACTGACAATTTCTGAAAGCACCACAGCCACAGGTAAGCCTATGAGCATGGCAAGAATACTGGTCAGGAAATCTTCCGCCAGAAGCATACCAAACAGTTTACTTCTACGCATCCCCAACATTAGATAAACACCAAACTCATGCCGTCTGCGCTCGAACTGATACTTGCAGGCAAAATAGATCAAAAAGAACAGAATACCGAGGGTCATCCCATAAAACGCAGGAATCAGAAGCAGGAGTTTGTCAACTGCGTCACTCTCCATTTTCTGCAAAAAGAGCATCACATCTTGAGTGGAGATGGAAAGAATCATGTAAAAGGCAACAATAGAAATCACCAGGGAGCTGAAAAACAGACCGTTTTCCTTTCGGCTGCGGTGGCTGTTCCGAAGAATGAGATTAGAGAACATTTGCGCTGCCCCCTCCCAGTTGCGCCATCACCTTCAGGATGCGCCCGTAGAACTCCTGCTGGCTTTCGTCTCCACGCCGAAGCTCATGAAAGATCACGCCGTCCTGGATGAACAGAATGCGCTTGCAAAAGCTGGCGGCATTGGAATCATGGGTTACCATCAGGATCGTAGCTTGTTCGTCACGATTCAGGCCGGACAGCTTCTCCATAAGACTTCTTGCGTTCTTAGAATCCAGCGCACCCGTCGGTTCATCGGCAAGGATCATTTGGGGATGTAAGATCAGAGCCCTTGCTGCCGCAACACGCTGACGCTGGCCGCCGGACATCTTGGACGGAAACTTATCCAGAACATCAGTGATTTCCAGATAGTCAGCCAACTGCTTCAGCCGCTGGCTGCTTTCTGCTTCGGATACCCCATGCAAGGAAGTCGGGAGCAGGATGTTTTCCCTGCCAGTCAGGTTGTCCAGCAATTCAAAGTTCTGGAATAGATAACCAACTTTTTTGCCACGGTACTCTGCAAGAGCCTTTCCCTTGAGGGATTGCAGAGTATCGCCTTCCACCTGAATGCTTCCACCTGTGGGTTGAATCACAGTCGCAATACAATTGAGCAGTGTGGATTTACCGGAACCGCTGCTTCCCATAATGCCGAGAAACTCTCCCGGCATCACCTGGAAGGTGATCCCATTCAGTGCCTTTGTTTGACTTGGCACATTGCCATAGATTTTTGTTAAATTTTCAATATTCAAAATGGGTTTCATGTGAATACCTCCTATCATTTGTAATAAAATGATAGCATGGGAACACAGCAAATACCACTTACAGTGGTTGTAAGGATTCAAGATATAAGTGGCGGCTCAAGGGGGACGAGCATATATTTTGTAAGAGCATCAGGCGACAATGATAAAATATACCGGATCGCCTCCTTGGCAAACCAGTTCGTTTTAATTGTATCCCAATCAGCAAGTCGGATAATCTCTGCTGTGCCGTTCTCAAAATCAACTGAAATTTCGCCCCATTCGCCGTCGCAGTCTGCTTGATATTCGTAGATTGCGGCGGCGATTTTCTTTTTGCGCTTGGTTTTGGTTTTCTGTTTCAGCCGGACAGCATGGAGCGCACCTTCGGCAACCAGCAGTTCTGTCAGTTTGTCCACCGCTTTCCGGTAGGCTCGCTCTGCACCGCTGGCTGTGCTGCCCTCAAACATAATCGCCAATTCTTCAAAAGTGGGGCGGTTCTTCCATGAGCCAACTCGCCCGCAGGTCATACAGATTGCTAACCGTTTTTCGAGCAAGGTCTGTTCCCGGTAATTCAGCTTCTCAAATGCCCGCTGTACCTTTTCTGCTTGTATGCCGTTCCAGAGGATGTCGGTATAGTTCCAGCTATCGTCAAGGGCTATATCCTCGCCTGTTTCCTCGCCGTCCTCGTCCGTTATATAGAACGGCTGCTGGTTGCGGATTCCACGGACAACTTTCAGATATTCTTCCGCAAGAGCAAGGTCGCAGTTATACTTCTTGGAAAACTGGTTGACCGCATCTTTGGTGTTATGGTACAGCCACGCCATTGATCGCACCATTTTGTAATTGGTCAGAGAGGATACCGACCATTTTTCTTCGCCCATGCGGAAACGGAGCATAGAATCCCAGATGAACGGATAGATGTATGTAGCATACTCCGCACCCTTGGCAGGATCATAGTCCATCAGCTTTTGGAGCATTTGCTCCCGGCAGGAGATCTTTATATCGATAAATCGGTCTGTGTCGTACAGATTGCCGCCGTCCACACTGAGAAAGCCTTTGATGCGCTTGTTGAGCTGCGTTTCGTAGTGGTGCAGAAAGAACGAAAAATATAGCAAATTCTTTTCCCGCAAAGCAGACAGGATATATTCATTCAGACTGTCCACCGCTGGCGGTTCCGGTTCCAGTTGGAAGATGCGCTCTGCCACATAGGGGATGATGCCGTCACCGTGTGGATTAACTTGGTGCTTCGGTATGTATCCGGTCATGTTCCACGAAAAATCATTTAGCATAGCGCACCTCCCTTCTAAGTAATCAGCGGGAATAATTAACCATAATTCCAAGTTTGTCTTGCAGCATTTATATTATCCAGAAGAACAGATGCAGGATTTGCCTCGTAATAGTACGTGCTCATATCCAAAATGCCTTCTTCCATTTCACCCCACTCTGCTGTGCGAGAAACAAAGATTCTGTTATATACACACCAATCGCATGTGGTGGTGAAAGCAGCAATATCTGCAAAGTCTTTTGGAAATACAATTCTTCTTCCATTTGATGTTGGCTTAAGATAGTTCTCCATTATTTCTTTGAAATTCTTCAGATCATAATCCGTAGCGTTTTCCAAAGCTTTACAGACAATCAATTCTTCGTGCGTGAATTCTGTAAGTGTTTCTAAATGGTTTGCAAGAATTAGACCATAAATAACGCAAACCTTTGGGCATTCTGCATTTACGGTTTGTTTGAACAGATTGGCTACGATAATAGCCTTTTCCGGGCTGGAGTTTACATAGTTGTAAAGCTCGTTCAATCTTCTTTCGAGATTAAAGCCAGATGCAAGACCGTTCAGTAGATGGCCGAGTTTGAAGGTATTGTATTCAGATAGAAGATCATTTCCTATTCCGCCTACAATTCCCGCAACTGGGTTTACTACGCCCAACACACCAATAGAGCCAGAACGGATTATTTTGGTCATAGGATTGTCCATAACCCGGCTAAGCGCATTCCCAATATCAGTTAAATCATATTTCTGTGCCATTACATATTCCTCATTTCGTCCGTAATTTTGCTTCTTTCTTCAAAGCAGCCTGTCCCATCTCTTTTTCGTAATCACCTTTGGCATAGGCGACATTGCTCAGCGCTCGAAGCATTTTATCCTTTGCCAGCTTTTTCATAACCTCTGCAAGATCAGCGTCCAGAGTACCACGCTTCA